>JAABUT010000044.1_pt1 | contig 228612 bp, 230 predicted proteins | sample 5559281 | NCBI WGS metagenome assembly JAABUT01 (sample SAMN10711880, study PRJNA513359) | rock metagenome | isolation source: Antarctica rocks | place: Antarctica: Victoria Land, Ricker Hills nord | collected 2016-01-04
CTGGACCTCGCTGCTGGCGCTCGGACTCTTCGCCCTGCTGCAGACGCTCGACCAGCTCGTGGTCAAGCACCAGGTGGGCGGAGGACGGGCGGGCGCCTACATCGCCGCCACCGTGGCCGCCAAGGCCATCGTGTGGGTGGCCATCGGCGTCGGGCTGCACCTCCTCCCCGAGGCGACGCGGCTCGCCGTCGCGGGCGAGGACCCACGGCCCGCGCTGCGCAAGGCGCTGGCGATCATCGTCGCGCTCGCCACCCCGGCGCTGCTGATCTTCCTCCTCGTGCCCAAGCTGCTGCTGCGCACCGCGTTCGGGCACCCGGAGTACGTGCAGGCGAGCGGCGCTCTAGCCATCCTCGGCGCCGCCTTCGCCGTGCTCGCCCTGACCTATTTGTGCGTGCAGTACCTGCTCGCGCTCGGGCGCGTCATCTTCCTCCCGATCCTCGGCGCCGTCGCCCTCGTCGAGCTCGTGCTGCTGCTCCGGGTCCACACGCTCGTCGACTTCGCGACGACGGTGCTGGCCGTGCAGAGCGTCGCGGCGGTGGTGGTGCTCGTCCTGAGCCTGCGCCGGATGCCCGGGCGCGTTGAGGTCGAGCTGCCCGCGTTCGAGCCCGCTCCACCTCCCGCGGCGAACGTCGAGGCGACGCTCCCGCGGTAGCGCCTCGCTCAGCTTCTCGTCCCCAGGCAACACTCAGCTCCCTCTCAGCTTCGCCCCCACAATGGAGGAGCATGGGCCCCTCAACCGCCTCCCCCCTGCGCATCCTCGTCGTCGACGACGAGCCGAACATCGTCGACGTGATCTCCATGGCGCTGCGCTTCCAGGGGTTCGGGGTGGAGTCGGCCGGAACGGGCCGCGACGCGCTGACCGCGGTGAGCGCCTTCGAGCCGCACCTGCTGTTGCTCGACGTGATGCTGCCCGACATGGAGGGCTTCGAGGTCGCGCGGCGGCTCGGCGCCGAGCGCGCCGGAGTGCCGATCATCTTCCTCACCGCGCGCGACGCGACCGAGGACAAGGTCCGCGGCCTCACCTCGGGAGGGGACGACTACGTGACCAAGCCCTTCAGCCTCGAGGAGCTGATCGCGCGCGTGCGCACGATCCTGCGCCGCACGGGGCACGCGGAGTCGGACTCGAGCCGCCTCGTCTTCGAGGACCTCGAGCTCGACGAGGACACCCGTGAGGTCTCCCGCGCGGGAACGGACGTCGAGCTGACGGCCACGGAGTACCGGCTGCTGCGCTACTTCATGCTCAACCCGCGACTCGTACTCACCCGCTCCCAGCTCCTCGACCATGTCTGGGACTACGACTTCGGTGGCGATGCTCGCCTGCTCGAGACCTACGTCTCCTACCTGCGCAAGAAGCTCGACGTCCACGGCGCTCCGCTCATCCACACCGTGCGCGGGGTCGGGTACGCGCTGCGCGCACCGCGGTCGTGATGGCCTCGCTGCGAGCGCGTCTGATCGCGGGCCTGCTCGTGCTCGCGGCGCTCGGCCTGCTGCTGCTGGGGGGTATCACCTACGCGGAGCAGCGCTCGTTCCTCCTCGACCGCGTCGATCAGCAGGCGCGTGCCGCGACGCGCGTGCTCTCTCGGGTGCTCGACGACCGCGGCTTCCTTCCTCCGGGGGCGGTGCGTGGGGACCGCGGAGGTGCTCGCCGGGGAGGCGGTCCGCGCGACCGGCCGCCGGGGTCTCCGGGTCCGGACGGGCGGTCCGGCCCGGGCGGCGGAGGAGTCGACCTTCCCCCCGGTACCTACGGAGAGCGCCGCGACGCGAGCGGGAAGGTGCTCGGTCACGTGGCGCTCTCCTACGGCCAGCACGCGCTTCCCGCGCCGCAGCTTCCGGCGCGGCTCACGCCGGACACCCTCACCACCGCCGAGGCGCAAGGCGACTCGGGGGTGCGCTACCGAGTCCTGGCCGCTCAGGACTTCGAGGACCCGGGCGTCACGATCGCCGCCGTCCCGCTGCGCGAGGTCGACCAGACCCTTCACCGCCTGCTCGCGGTCGAGGCGCTCGTGATCGGCGCCGTGCTGCTCGCGCTCGGCGGGCTCGCGTGGGTGCTCGTGCGCCTCGGGCTGCGTCCGCTCGACCGGATCGCGCAGACCGCCGGAGCGATCGCCGCCGGCGAGCTCTCGCGCCGCGTGAGTCCCGCCACTCCCCGCACCGAGGTCGGGCGCCTCGGCCTCGCGCTCAACGCCATGCTCGCCCGGCTCGAGCAGGCCTTCGCCGAGCGCCAGGCGAGCGAGGAGCGCCTGCGCCGGTTCCTCGCCGACGCCTCCCACGAGCTCCGCACCCCGCTGGCCTCCGTGCGCGGCTACGCCGAGCTCTTCCGCCTCGGGGCCGCGAGCGATCCCGCGGACACCGAGAAGGCGATGAGCCGGATCGAGCAGGAAGCCGCCCGCATGGGCGTGCTCGTCGAGGACCTCCTCACGCTCGCGCGCCTCGACCAGGTCCGCGATCCCGTGCGGCAGGAGGTCGACCTCGGCGCCCTGGCGCGCGACGCCGTCGACGACGCGAGCGCCACCGCGCCCGAGCGCCGCATCGAGCTCCACGCTGACCCGTCCGCCGTCGCCTGCGGCGATCCTCCTCTGCTCCGCCAGGTGCTCGGCAACCTCCTGCGCAACGCGCTCGTCCACACCCCGGGCGGCACGCCGATCGAGGTGACGGTGGGGCGCCACGGCGAGGAGGTGCGGATGGAGGTGCGCGACCACGGACCGGGGTTGCCGAACACCGAGCCGGATGTGCTCTTCGAGCGCTTCTGGCGCAGCGAAGGAGGCCGCGAGCGCGGCCGGGGCGGCGCGGGCCTCGGGCTGGCGATCGTCCACGCGATCGTCCTCGCGCACGACGGCAGGGTGCGGGCGCTGAACGAACCGGGCGGCGGGGCGCGCTTCGTCGTGAGCCTCCCGGCGCTTGCCGCGCCGCCGGCGCCGCAGCGCGCGGCGCGCAGCGCCTCGGTGTAGCGGCCGGCGCGCCCGAGTCGCCGCCGCGGCTCCCAGGGGCTGCGAGCGGCGTGAGCCTCGCGCGACGATCGACCGGACTCTCAGCCCGTTCTCAGCCGGCGAGGGCACGGTGATAGGCAGGGCCGCTGGCCGCGGACGTGGCCGGCGGCCACCTTTCAGAGCGGCCTGCCGAGCATCCGGCTAGCCGCCCCGTCAAAAGTCAGGGATGCGGCTCAGGCGGCTTAGAGCTCGATACCGACTCGGTGGGTTCGGCCGGGGTCCGCATAGCCTTGGACCCCTCGACACCGTCAAGCGGCTGCCCAGGTCAGTGGACGAGAGCGGCTAGGCCCGCGGGGTGTAGTAGCCGACCTCGTACGCGCTCCCCGCGTCGTGGTAGCGCGCGAGGAAGCGTTGCCAGACTCCTTGAGCGAAGCCGGGAGAGTGGCCCGAGACCACGGCGACGAGGACGTGCCCCGTGGAGCCGACGCCGGTCCACTCGATCCGCACTCCCCCGTCGCGGTAGGGCATGTGCTGGAAGGCCCGTAGGGAGGCGATCGCCCGGTCCAGGCGACGATCGCCCGGGGTGGGTTCGCTCGCCGCGGCTTGGCGGGCGACTGCGCGGCGGAGCTGTGTTCGGCTCCAGGTGGGTCCTCCGGCGCTCGCGCTCCGCGCCGGCTTACCCCGCGCCGCCGAGGCGCCGGCGCTCGCGGCCCGCGCGCGCGGCACCGGCGAGGCGTAGGCGTAGATGCCGCCGGGCTCGCCCACCGCCTGGGGATGGCGAATCGGTACGACGTAGCGGCGAACGCCGTGGCGCGAGTCACCCTCGATCGTGACCAGATAGCCCGGATAGGCGGCCTCGACGATCCCGATGTGGAGGCTCGTCCCTACGCTCGCCGGACCCGTGCCGAACAGGACGGTGTCGCCCGGGCGCGGCTGCGCGCTTCGGCCCAGTACATAGGTGTTGGCCCCGGCCCAGTAGAAGACCGAGCCCGTGAAGGCAAAGCTCCCAATCGGGATGCCCGCCCCTCGCCACGCCCAGGTGCTGAACAGCGAGCACCACTCCTCACACGGGCCGTACTTAGTGCAGTAGGAGCCGTGGTCCCGGTAGCCGAGCTGACTTGCCGCGAGCGCCACGATCCTTCCCCGCACGCCCGAGGGCTTGTGCAGCACCGGCGCGGGACCGCTCGAGACGGGCGGCGGGCTGACGGGCGACGAGCTCGGCGGGATGGGCGACGCACCGAAGGCGGGCGATGCGGTCAGCGAGAGGAGGAGCGCGAGCACGAGCACCGACCCGCTCGCCGACAGGCCGGCGCACGGAGCGGAGCGCGGACGAGGTCTCTTCATACCTCCTCGCACCCTACGAAAGGCCCGTCCGGGCCCGGTGGGGAAGAAGAAGCCGGGCCCGAGAGCGCCTGTGCGTAGCGCTCGTGGATCTCGGCGAACGCCCCGTCGCTTCCGCGCGCCACGAGCCACGCCAGGCGGTCGTCGGGGAGCCGGTGCAGCGCCCGGCGGGTCACGGGGATGTCGCTCGCGAGGATGGCTTCCATGGCGTGACGCGGGCAAGCTAGGTCGCGAACCTGGCATCGCGCTGAGAATGAACTGAGAGGACAGACCCGAGCGTCAGCGCTCGGCGGGGGCCGGGCTCAGGCCAGGACGCGGCCGAGAAAGGCCGTCTGGTCGGTCACCCCGCGCTCGAAGGCCGCTCCCTGGTAGGCCTCGAAGTGGCCGATGGGGTACTCGACGAGCTCCCCGCGCGGAGCGGCGGCTGCGGCCCGGCGCGCGGGCTCGGGAGGCGTGATGGCGTCGTCGGTCCCGACGCTGATGAGCAGCGGGCAGCGCACGCGGGCGGCCTTGCGGCCGGGCCGGTAGAGCGCCAGGCGCAGAGCGATCCCGCCCGCCACCCGGTCGTTGAAGGGAACGCCGGGCGGAATCAACGCGCGGTAGCCGGGCTCGGCGTCGGGAGTCGACATCGCCGCCACGGCGCCCGGCGGTCCCACGATCGCCACCGTGAAGGGCCGCCCGCCGCGACGCCGGCGGTACTCGTCGCGCAGGCCGGCGAGCGTAAGGCGCACGGCGGTGAGCGGAGGCAGCTGGCGCAGAGTCGCCAGCCCGTCGACGAAAGGCACCTGCGCGATCACCGCGGCGACGCGGGCATCGCCGGCCGCGGTGGCGATCACGTGCCCGCCGCTGAACGACGAGCCCCACAGCACGATCCGGTCGGGATCGATCCCCGGCTGCTCGCGGACCCAAGCCACCGCGGCGCTCCAGTCCGCGAGCTGGCGCCCGATGTCGAGCAGCTGCCGGGGCTCGCCCTCGCTCGCGCCGAAGTGGCGGTAGTCGAAGACGAGCGCCGCGAAGCCCGCCGCGGCGAAGCGCTCGGCGAAGGCGTCGAGGCGCATCTCGCGCGTGGCCCCGAACCCGTGGGCGAGCACCACGCACGGAGCAGGCCCCTCACCCTCCGGCCGGTAGAGCCAGGCGGCGCAGCGCGCGCCTTCGACGGAGAAGGAGACGTCGGTGCGGGGCGGCCCTGGGCGGGTCTCGGCGGCAGTCATGCAGCGAGCGTAACGGGAGAGGACCCCCCGTTGTCAACAGGACTCGGGTGTACTACGGTCGGGTCATGCCCACGCGCGAGCTCTCGACGCTGCTCGAGGGCGGCTCCTTCTTCGAGGGTCCGCGCTGGCACGAGGGCCGCTGGTGGGTCTCGGACTTCTACCGCCACACCGTCTCCACCGTGACCGCGGACGGCCAGGCGGAGACGGTGCTCGAGGTCGAAGCCCAGCCCTCGGGCCTTGGCTGGATGCCCGACGGATCGCTGCTCGTGGTCTCCATGAAGGACCAGCGCGTGCTGCGCCGCAGCCCGCACGGGTCGCTCGCCACGCACGCCGACCTCTCCGCGCACTGCGGAGGGCCGCTCAACGACATGGTGGTCGACCGAACCGGCCGGGCCTACGTTGGCAACTTCGGCTTCGAGCTCATGGCCGGGGCCGACCCGGCGCCCGCGGTGCTCTGCCGGGTGGATCCCGACGGAGCGGTGCAGGTGGTCGCCGAGGACCTCCTCTTCCCCAACGGCTCGGTGATCACCCCCGACGGGCGGACGCTCATCGTCGGCGAGACGCTCGGCTGCCGCTACACCGCGTTCGCCATCGACTCCGGTGGCGCTCTGAGCGAGCGGCGCATCTGGGCGCAGCTCGCTCCCACGCCGACGCTCGGCTCCTACGAGGAGACGCTCCCCCAGGTCAAGGTCGGCCCCGACGGGTGCGGGCTCGACGCCGAGGGAGCGATCTGGATGGCCGACGCGCTCGGCGCCCGCTGCGCTCGCGTGCGCGAGGGCGAAGGCGAAGGCGTGGTGGAGGAGATCGCAGCTCCCGACGGCCTCGGAGTCTTCGCGTGCATGCTCGGGGGCGAGGACGGCCGCACCCTGCTCATGTGCGCGGCGCCCGACTTCGCCGAGCACAGCCGCGCGCCGGTGCGCGAGGCCGTGCTGCTGACCACTCGCGTGGACGTGCCCGCCGCCGGCCTGCCCTGAGCGCCGCGCGAAGCGCGCGCGCCGCTCTCCGGGCCGCTCAGCGAACGACGAGCCGGGTCGCCGTCGCCTTCCACACCGCGACGACTCGGCGCCCCGGGGCGAGCTCGAGCCGCGCCGCCGACGCGGCCGTGACGTCGGCCACCAGGGGTTCGGGCGCGGCGAGGGCGACGCGTGCGCGCGGCCCGAGCAGCGTGAGCGCGGTCACCTCCACCTCGAGGCGGTTCTGCGCCGATCCGGACGGCGAGGCCGCCTCGAGACCGGCCGGCTCGAGGGCGATGTCCCACGGCTGCACAATCGCCGCGACCGCACCCCGGGCACCCTCGGCGCTGAGGATCGCCGCGCCGGCCGCCAGCACCACACGGGTTAGCCCCTCGCCGGCCGGCTCGGCACGGCCCTCGAGCACGACGGCGCCCGTGAGGTCGGCCACCCAGGCCGAGACGGGCGCGGCGGCCAGCTCGCTCGGAGTGCCGAGCTGGGCGACCCGTCCGCTCTGCAGGACGGCGATCCGGTCGGCGAGCGCGGCCGCCTCGGCGAAGTCGTGGGTGACGAGGACGGAGGGAGCGCCCGCTTTTCGAATCGCGCTCCCGACGGATTGAGCCGCCTGAGCCCGGCTGCGCGTATCGAGAGCGGCGAGCGGCTCGTCGAGGAGGAGCACGCGCGGCGCGGGCGCCAGCGCGCGCGCCAGGGCCACCCGCTGGCGCTCGCCGCCGGAGAGCTCGGCGGGGCGAGCGTCGGCGCGGCCCTCGAGCCCGAGTCCGGCGAGCAGCTCCGTGGCGTGCTGCCGCCGCTCGCGCCGGGGCACGCCACGCAGGCCGTAGGCGACGTTGCGCCACGCGCTCAGGTGACCGAACAGCGCGTAGTCCTGAAAGACGTAGCCGCAACCGCGCCGCTCGGGCGCCACGTCGATTCCTCGCTTCGTGTCGAGCCAGGTCTCCCCGGCGCAGCTCACCCGTCCCCGGTCGGGACGGAGCAGACCGGCGAGCGCGCGCAGCACGGAGGTCTTGCCCGCGCCCGAGGGTCCCACGAGGGCCACGCACTCGCCGGGTCCGGCCGCGAGCGTGAGGTCGAGCTCGAGCGGCCCCAGGCGGGTGCGGAGCTCGAGTTCGAGCGTCAACGCCGAGCGCCCGCGCGCTTGACGCCGAGCAGCAGGACGGCCGAGACGACCACGAGCACGCCCGAGAGAGCGAGCGCCCCGGTGAAGTCGGAGTCGAAGCGCTCGTAGATCGCCAGCGGCGCGGTCTGGGTCACGCCGCGAAAGGAGCCCGCGAAGAGCAGGGTCGCCCCGAACTCGCCGAGCGCCCTTCCCCACGCGAGCGCAAGGCCGGCGAGCAGCCCGGGCGCCGCCGCCGGGATCGCCACGCGCGCGAAGGTGGCGGCCTCGCCGGCGCCGAGCGTCCGCGAGGCCTCGAGCTCGCGCCGGTCGACCGCGGCGAACGCCGCCTGCGCCTGGCGCAGGTGAAACGGCGCGCTCACGAAAGTCAGCGCGAGCACCACCCCGGCGGTCTGGAAGACGAGCTCGATGCCCGCCCCGCGCAGCACGCCGCCGAGCAGGCCGTGCGGGCCGAGCGCGGCGAGCAAGGCGATGCCCGCGACCGCGGGGGGCAGCACGAGCGGCAGCTCGAGCAACGTGATGGCGGTCCCCCGACCGCGAAAGTCCCGCGTGGCCAGCGCGTAGGCGGCGGGCGTCCCGACGAGCGCGATCAGAGCCAGGGCGATCAGCGAGGTCTCGAGCGAGAGGGCCAGCGCGTCGCGCGCCGAGGCATCGCCCAGCGCGCCGAGCAGCCGCGCCGGCCCCGCGTCGGCGAAGACGGCCAGGATCGGCACGGCGAGGAAGGCCAGCGCGAGCGCCACGGCGGCCGCGAGCAGGGCAGGAAACCAGCGCGGGCCTAGCGCTCGCCTCACGGCCCCGGAGGCCCGAACCCGGCCCGCCGCAGCGCCCCGGCCACGCGGCCCGAGAGCAGGCCGGCCACGAAGCGCCGCGCGCGGTCGGGATGCGGTGAGCCGCGCACCACCGCGGCGGCGTAGACCACGCGCGGGCGCAGGCGCGCGGGCAGCTCGAGGGCGCGCAGCCGCCCTCCCGAGCCCACCACGTCGCTGAAGTAGACGAACCCCGCGTCGACCGCGCCCTGGGCGAGCTTGCCGACCACACCGGCCACGTCGGGCTCCTCCGTGCGGACGTGGCCGAGGATGGCCTGCGCGCGCCCCGGGGGGAGCCGCGCGAGCACCGCGCGGGTGTAGGCGCCGACCGGAACCGACGGAGAGCCGACCGCGAGGGATACGCCGGGGCGCTCGAGGTCGGCGAGCGAGCGCACCTTCTGAGTTCCGGCGGGCACCGCGAGCACCAGGCGGTTGGAGGCGAAGGGCACCGGCTTCTCGACCAGGCCCGCCGCCGCCAACGCCGCCGGGATCTTCGTGTTGGCGGCGGCGAGCACGTCGGGACGGGCGCCGCGGCGGATCTGCGCGGCGAGCTGGTCGGTACCCGCGAACTGCAGCCGCACTCCGTCGGGATAAGCGCCGGAGAACGGGCGCTTGAGCGATGCGGCGGCCGAGACCCGGAGCTCCGAATTGCCGCCGCCGCAGCCGGCCAGGATCGCCAGCACGACCGCGGCCGCGAGGCCGACGAGCACCCCGCGCTTCACGCGCCCTCGCGCTCGACCATCACGGAGGTCGCCTTGACCGTCGCGGTGGCCTTGACTCCGGGACGCAGGCCGAGCTCGTCGATCGCGTCGCGGGTGACCGCCGCGGTGACGCGGAAGGGACCGGCGCGCAGCTCGACGAGCGCCATCACCCCGTCGACCTCGACCGAGGTCACCTCGCCCGCGAAGCGGTTGCGCGCCGAGAGCGGATGGCCGGCCCGGTGGCGCTCCGGACGCGCGCGCAGGCGCTCGAGCTCGGCGCTCGCGACGCGCCGGCGCCCGCGCTCGTCGCGGGTGGTGCGGAGCTTGCCGGCGCGGTCCCAACGGCGCAGCGTGTCGACGCTCACGGCGAGCGCCCGCGCCGCGTCTCCCAGGCTCACATCCTCCGTCATCTGCCTAAGCATTGCATATGCAACGCCGCGGCGGAGACACTCCGAAAACGGCTGCGAGCGCGTCTTCGCGCCGGTAGCATCCGCGGGGCCGCGCCGCGCCGCGCGCGCGTGGCGCCCCCCGCTCCTCCCCGGCCATCGTGAGCGAACTCACCGTGATCATCCCCACCCGCGACCGGGCGCCGACCCTGGCGCGCTGCCTCGACGCGCTCACCGCGCAGCGCCTCGACGGCGAGGTGCAGGTGATCGTGGTCGACGACGGCTCGGGCGATCGCACTTGGGCAGTGCTCGCCCAGTACCCGGGGGTCCAGGCGATCCACCAGAGCTCCCGCGGGGGGCCCGCGGCCCTCAACGCGGGCGTCGCGCACGCCACGTCGCCCGTGGTGATGTTCCTCGACGACGACGCGATCGCCACCCCGGGGCTGCTCCAGCGCCACGTCGACTTCCACCGCGCGCGACCCGAGTCACACGAGGCGCTGGTCGGTCCCGTGACCTGGGCGCCGCAGCTCGAGGTCTCCCATCACATGGCCTGGCTCGAGGACGGCGGTCCCCTCTTCGCCTTCAACCTGATCCGCGACCCCGACGACGTGGACTGGCGGCACTTCTGCACCGCCAACGCGTCGGTGAAGCAGGAGCTCCTCGGGCCCGATCCCTTCGACGAGGCGCTCGAGCGCTTCAACGACGCCGAGCTCGGCTACCGGCTCGCGCGACGGGGGATGCGCCTGCACTACGACGCTTCCGCGGTCGTCCATCACTGGCGCGTCGACACCCCGGAGAGCACGGGCCGGCGGATGCGGGTGGTGGGGCGCGCCGCCCGGATGGTGCACCTCAAGCACCCGGACATCGCCGAGCCGCCCCCGCCGTTCAGGCGCTCGGCCCCGGTGCGCGCGGCGCTGGCCCGCGCCGCCGCGCCCATCCTGCCCGACCCGATCCGGCCCCCGGTGCTCGAGCGGCTCTACTCCTACGAGGCGGCGCGCGCCTACGCGCGCGGCTACGCGGAGCAGGAGCGGGCGCTGCGGCGAGGGGGAGCGCCCCCGAGCGCCAGCGCGCGCCGAGTGCCCGGGGAGTGGGCGAGGCCGCGCGGCGCTCGTCGAGCGCGGCTCCGCGGCGCGGGGGGCCGCAAAGCCGTCAGCTCCTGAGGAAACCGGCGACGCGCTCGAGCAGCGGCTCGGGAAGCGAGGAGTCCCAGTCGCGGCTCCAGCTCACGTGGCTGCCGCGTGCCCGGCGGGCGAAGTCCTCCGCGCCGGCCTCGGCGGCCAGCAGCGCGGCGGCGATCCCCTCGACGGTCGGCTCGGCGGTGATGAGGTTCGGCGAGATGGCCGTCATCGCTGCGGGAGTCTTGTTCTCGAACGAGTTGGTCACGGTGAGCAGGCCGGCCGAGGCCATCTCGATCGGCACGAGGCTCGGATGCGGCGTGTACATCAGCGCGAGGCCGACATCGTGCTCGCCCAGCAGCTTGGCGTACTGCGCCTGCTCGGACCGCGGCAGGAGCTCGAGCATCACGCCCGCGCCCAGCTCGACCCGGGTCGCGGCGCCGACGGAGCCCACGCCGCGCAGCTCCCACCCCCGGAACGCGCCCTGGCCGAGGGCTCGGTTGAGCGCGAGGACGCCCAGCTCGAACATGTTGCGCGCGGCATGGGGCTCCGGGCGGGCGTAGAACAGCAGCCGGCGGGCCTCCCGCGCGGCGAGCCGGCCGGCGGAAGGCGGCTCGATCGCCGTGATCGCGTTCTGGAACACCGCCGAGTGGCGGTCGCCCGCCTCGGCGCCCGCGGAGTAGACGCCGATGGCGTGGCGGCGGAAGTAGTCGCGCAGCAGCTCGGTCGAGAACAGCGCGTCATGGGGGAACTCGTAGGACTCGCGCGCCAGCGCGGCAAAGCTGCCCATCGGGAAGGTGAAGGGCTCGTACTCCTGGATCAGGTAGAGGAAGCGCTCGCGCCCGAGCGTCCCGAGCGCGTCGCGCGCGATATGAGCGGTCCACCAGGTGGTCGCGACGAAGCGATCGGTGCGGCTCACCTCCACTCCGTCGGACTCGCGCCCGAACACCACCTCGACGCGATCGAACAGGTTGGCCAGGCCCGAGTAGGACTCAAGCCCGCGCTGCCAGGAGCGGGGCAGCGGACCGACGGGATCGACGGTGACGATGCGGACTCGCGCGCCGCGGTCCGCCAGCCGCCGGGCGAGGTTGAGCTTCGCGATGTACCCCCCGAAGAAGTGCTGGGCGTCGAGCGTGGGGATCAGGATGTTGACCCGCTCGGGAGCGTCGTCGCGCACCGCGAGCGTGATCGGCGCGATCTTGTCGGCGACCGCTCGCGGCGCGGGAGCGACCGGCGTGCGCCGGCCCGGCCACGGCTTGAGGGTCGGGGGCGGCACTGCGTCCAGGCGCAGGCCGCGTACGGGGCGCTCCCGCGTGGTGGCCGCGAGGAGCCGGCGCCAGGCGAACGCGTGGAAGAGCATCCACTCGGCCCCCAGGGTCTCGGGCTGCCCGAGCAGCTCGCGCGCCCCGCGCACGCCGAGCGCTCCGAGCGAGAGCAGCGAGCGATCCGTGCGCAGGAAGCGATCGAGGGACCGGCGCTTGACCGGGGTCATGCGCTCGCGGCAGCGCATGGAGAGAACGGTCGCGTACTGGGTCAGCCGGGCGCCGTCGACGAAGTAGTGCATCCGCCACAGGGCGACCCGCTCGCGCAGGTCGCGGCGCAGGGCGCCGACCCGGGAGCGCAGCGGGGTCATCTGGTTGGCGGCGGCATGGCCGAGCAACGCGCCGTCGTGCTGCACGTAGTCGTAGAGCGGGCGCTCGACGAAGGCGATGTCGCCGAGCGCGAGCGCCGTGAGCCCGATCCAGTGGTCGTGGAAGTGCGCGAACTGGGCGGGTGGGAACGGGAGCGCGTAGTCGAGGAGATCCCTCCGGAACAGCGACGCCGCGCCGGTCACGGAGTTCGCCACGAGCAGCGAGACGAGGCTCGAGTGGTTGTTGCGGCGCCGGCTCCAGTAGGTCTCGGAGATCACGCGGCCGTCGCGCGCGACGATCCGCGCATCGCTGTAGGCGAGCTGGACGCCGGCCATGGCGCCGATCAGCGTCGCGAGCTTCTCGGGCGCCCAGAAGTCGTCCTGGTCGGACATCGCGACGTAGTCGGCGCCGGCCGGAGCCATGGAGAGGGCACGCTCGAAGTTGGCGTAGAACCCGAGTCGCTCGGAGGAGCGCGAGAGGACGAAGCGCCCGTCTTCGCCCACCGCTTCGCGCAGCGCGTCGAAGACCTCGGGCGGGGAGCAGTCGTCGCTGATGAGGCAGATCCAGTTCGCGTGCGTCTGTGCGCGGATCGATTCCACCTGCCCCCGGAAGAGGTCCATCGGCGGATCGTGGGTGGTCATGCAGATCGCCACGAACGGGCCGGTTCCGACGGCGCCATCCGGGACGGGAGGAGTCTGCTCGCGCCGGGTCACGCGGGGGATCCGAGCGAGCTCCGCGCTCACCTCCCCGCCGCCCTCGAGCTCGGCCCGAAGCATCACCTCGCAGCTCTCGGCGCCCTCGCGGGGTGCGATGCGAGCGGTTCCCCAGAAGCCGCTGCGGTAGCCGTGGAGGAGCGGGTCCTCCTCCGAGGACGGATCGAAGGCCGCCTCCCCGAGCTCGAAGGGATCGACGCCGGGATGGAGCGAGCGAAAGACGTCGAGGCGCGGCATCCCGTGAGCGCTCACGGGCTGCACCTCGCCGTCGATGACGAAGGACAGCGAACGGATGGGCGCGGATGCGCACACGCACCACCCGCAGATGAAGAGCGCCGTGCCCGCACCCACGGCCAGCTCGCGCGGCAGGGGGACGTCGAGACGGGCCTGCAGCCCGGGCGCCGGCGCCGGCCTGGACGTGGCGGCCGGGCCGCCGGCTGAGTTGTCGGACACCGCAGTCACGAGCGTGAGCTCCCCATTCGCCGCTTCTCGAGCTCCGCGCCTGAGCGGCGCCGCAGAGTTCCCCGAGGGCGAGCCACCCTACACCGCGTTCCTGGGCGTTCCTGGGGACTCCGCGGGCCCGGCCCGAGGTGCAGGAGCCGCCGGGCGGCGAGGCGTTGGTCCTCTAGAGTCCTCGCCGCCATGGAGCCGACCGCCGAACGCATCGACCCCTTCGCCAACGATCCGAGTCGCTGGGCGCACTCCCTCGCCCACCTCGCGGACGTCATGTTCCCCTGCCTCGACGCGATCAACGCCCGGTCGGTGGTCGAGGTGGGCGCCTACGCCGGCGACCTGACGGCGACGCTCCTCGAGTGGGCCCGACCAGCCGAGGCGCGTGTGTGGGCGATCGACCCCGCGCCGCAGGATCGCCTCGTGCGCCTCGCCGACGAGCACGCCGAGCTCGAGCTCCTCCGCGAGACGAGCCACGACGCCCTGCGCCACGTGCCGCTTCCCGACGCGGTGGTCATCGACGGCGACCACAACTACTACACCGTTCGCGAGGAGCTGCGGCTGATCGGTGAGCGAGCGCCGGGCGCCGAGCTGCCGCTTCTGCTCTTCCACGACGTGAGCTGGCCGCACGCCCGTCGCGACGACTACTTCGCGCCCGAGCTCGTTCCCGAGGAATACCGCCAGCCGCTCATCGCTCCCGGGCAGGGCATCTTTCCCGGCGAGCCCGGCACGCGCCCCGACGGCCTGCCCTACCGGGGGTCGGCCGCGCGGGAAGGCGGAGAGCGCAACGGAGTGCTCACCGCCGCGGAGGACTTCGTCGCCGGCCGGGAGGAGCTGCGCCTGGCCGTCGTGCCGGCGTTCTTCGGGCTCGGCGTCCTCTGGCATCGCGAAGCCCCGTGGGCCGAGGCGGTGGCGGCGGTCATCGACCCCTGGGACCGCAACCCGCTGCTCGAGCGCCTCGAGGCCAACCGCGTGCTCCACATCGCGCTCTCGCACGCCCACCTCGCCGCGGCGATCGGCCACCAGCAACGCGGCCAGCGCCTCGAGGGCGTGCTGCGCCGGCTCCTCGGCTCGAGCGCGTTCGCCCTGGCCGAGCGCCTCTCGCGCCTGCGCCAGCGGGCGGGCGTGGCTAGGAGTCAGCCGGCGATCTCGAGGGAAGCCGTGCGCCGCGCACTAGCCGAGTAGGACGGCGCGGCCGGCTCGTTCGCGCCGCCCGGCGCAGCGCGTTCGCCACCCGCAGGGGCGCGGTGATCCGCCAGCTCAGGCTCTCGGTGACCTCCTTGAAGGCCCTCTCGGCCTCCAGCGAGCGGGCGTCGGCGTGGAGGTCGGCCGAGGCGGCGACAGCCCGCCACGCCGCGGCGTCGGCCTCGGCCCGGCGCGCGCGCAGCTTCCAGTCCCCGCCCTCCACGCCGACGCCGGGCATGCGGCCCTCCCACTTCTCGGCGACCCGCATATGGGCCTCCGCCCAGCTCTCGGGCTTGGAGACGAGGTCGAGGGAGTGGTGGTGGATCGCGCGAAAGTCCTCGGTCACCACCTTGCGCCCGGCGGCGCGCACCTGGAGGCAGAAGTCGAAGTCGTAGCCGTGGAGCTGGCCGAGCGCCTCGTCGAAGCGAAGGTTCCGGACCGTCCACGGCGAGAGCACCATCACGAAGCCGTCGACCGTCTCGACCTCGCCCATCCGCGCGTAGGCCGGACGGTTGGCGACGTGCCACGAGAATGCCGGCAGGTCACCGCCGCCGTGCTCGCCGTAGCGATGGATGAACGAGGCCCAGGTGACCGAGCCCTCCCACCAGGCGATGGAGCGCACGCCGATCGCGCCCACGCAGCCCACGACACCCACCTCGGGGTCGCTCAGGGCGCGACGGACCTTGGAGCAGAAGCTGGGGTCCGCGAGCTCGGCGTCCTGGTGGACGAGCACGAGCGCCTCGAGGTCCTCCCGTTCCGCGGCCCGGTCGAGGAACAGGTTGTAGGAACGGAAGATGGACCCGGCGGCGGCCCAGGACCACACCTCGGAGTCGGGCTCGGCGGCCAGGCGAATCCCCGGCTCGGCGTGCTGGCGGTAGCCCTCGGGAGAGGTGATGGAGGAGGCGAAGATGATCATCGGGGCAGGGGGATCAGGGCCGCCGAACCGCCGCAAAGGCGCGGGGGGCGGGGGCCGTGATCGGCCGGCGCGATGGTATACCGATGCCTGCCGCCCTCCCGCGCGAAGCGCGCGGGACCGGCCGACGGCAATTCCGGCGCCGGCGTCCTGACGGCGGACAACCCCGACAGGCGGGCTCGATCTATGTGGAACGGCAAGTCGGTGTCCGTAGTGCTGATGACCTACGCCGAGCGCGACTCGATCCGGGGCGTCATCGACGGGTTCTTCGAGACCGGAGTGGTCGACGAGGTGCTCGTCGTGGACAACAACGCCCAGTCGGGCACCGCGGAGGAGGTCGCGCGGACCCGCGCGCGACTGGTTCACGAGCCCGAGCAGGGCTACGGGCACGCGACTCGGCGGGGGCTGCGGGAGTGCACAGGCGATCTCGTGGTGCTCGCCGAGCCCGACGGAACCTTCCGCCCCGCCGACATAACGAAGCTGTTGGTGTACTCCGACGAGTGCGACGTGGTGTTCGGCACCCGCACCACGCGCGAGTTGATCTGGGCTGGGGCGAACATGGCGTGGTTCCTGCGCTGGGGCAACTGGGCCGTGGCCAAGCTGATCGAGGTCCTCTTCAACACCAGCCACCTCAGCGATGTGGGCTGCACCTACCGGTTGCTGCGGCGCGCCGCGGCGGACGAGGTTGCCGAGCGCATGACGGTCGGCGGCAGCCACGCGGGCGCGGAGATCATGCTGCTCACGATCACCTCCGGCGCACGCTTCGTCGAGGTGCCGGTGAACTACCTTCCGCGGGTCGGCGTCTCCTCGGTGACGGGAAGCCCGCTCCGGGCCGTCGCGGTGGGACTGCGCATGATCGGCGTGGCGCTCAGCTTCCGGCGCCGGGGCCACCGTCGCACGCCGCCGCCGCCTCCCTCGGCGGTCACCGCGCGCTCGACCCCTCGTCAGGAGGCCGATGACCGCCTCCCACTTTGACGACATCGCCGGGGTCTACGACGACTCGCTGCCGCCTCACGTCGTCGAGCACTACCTGCAAAAGCGCACGCGCTTCGTGCTCGAGCACTGCGGGCGCGGACGGGCGCTCGACGTCGGCTGCGGTACGGGCACGCTCGCCCGCCGGCTCTCGGCCGCCGGCTATGAGATGGTCGGGGTCGACCCCTCGGAAGGGATGCTCCGCGTCCTGCGCGAGAGCGGGGGCGGCGTCGAGGCGGTCCACGGGTCGGGAACCGCGCTGCCCTTCCCCGACGAGTCGTTCGACGGGGTGCTGAGCGTGGCGACCATGCATCACATCGCGGAGGCGGCCGCCGTGCGGCAAACGCTCTTCGAGATGGTCCGGGTCGCGAAGCCCGGCGGTCGGATCCTCGTATGGGACCACAACCCGCGCAACCCGTACTGGCGTCGGCTGATGGCGCGGGTGCCCCAGGACACGGGCGAGGAGCGGCTCATTCCCGAAGCCGAGCTCCTCGACGGCCTGCGCGCGGCCGGCGCGCGCGTGCTCTACTCCGTTCAGCTCGGGCTGGTCCCTGACTTCATCCCGCCCGGCCTGCTGCGCGCCGCGGCGGCGGGAGAGCGCGCGATCGAGCGCCTTCCGGTGCTCGGGCGCCTCTGCGCCCACGACGTCATCCTCGCCGAGAAGGCGCCCGGGAGTAGACCCCCACTCCGAGCCTGAGGAACCCGGGCCACGCGCCGCTCTCGACCCGGCGATAGCCCGCCAGCCATTTCCCCTGCACCTGGTGGGCGAGCACGCCGACGGTCTCCTGCGTGGCGACGATGAAGATCCGCCGCCCGCCCGCCGCCGCGGCCGCCCGACGACCCACCTCGGAGAGCGGTGCCACCGGGTCGTACACCGCGAAGGGATGGTCGCGCTCCTGCGGGCGCCCCGCGCGGAAGACGCGAAGCGGCCGCTCGAGCGCGGCGTCGAGGCCGGTGAGCGGACCCGGGCTGAGAACGAACCCCTCGATCACCACGTCGCCCGGAGAGGCCCTGCGCTCGACGAACCGGGCCGCCGCGCGGTAGTCGGGACGCTCGAAGCGCGGCTCGAGCATCCTGACGGCGCCGAGCGCGAAGGAGGCGAGGACGAGCGCCGGGGCCACCACCCGCAGCCGCGGTCCGGCGGCGGCGAGGAGCGCGGCGAGGGCCAGCGCGAACCCAGGCCACGAGACCGCGAGGTTACGCGTGCCGAAGATGTGAGTGGAGCCCGTGCTGGCCAGCGCCTCGCCGACCGGCGCGGCCAGCGCGAGGGCGAGCACAAGCACCACCCGGCGATCGAGGCGAACGGCCCGAGCTCCCCCGCGGGCGCCCATGCTCGATCGCGCCAGTCCGACGAGCGCCGCCGTCAGGCCGAGGGCCAGCAAGAGGAGCCCCAGAACCCCGGGCAGCTCGCGCAGGGGCGTGATGGAGTAGGGGTAGCCGATCGACCAGTGCTCGAGCGCGACCCGCACGGCAAAGGGAGTGAACGGCGAGAGGAGCGAGAGGATCTTGGTCGTCGGCGAGGAGAAGTCGTTCAGGAGTCCGGGGATCCAGGGCGCGAAGCACACGAGGGCGCCGGCGTTGGCCAGCAGCGCCGGGCGCCACGCCGCCCGGTGAGCCCAGAGCAGCCACGCGAGTTGTGCGCCCAGCGCGAATACCGTCGTGTAGTGCGTGTACACCGCGGCACAGGTCGCGACCCCGTAGAGGAGCCACCACCGCACCCCGCCGCCGTCGAGCGCGCGCAGCATCGCGAGCGTCGAGAGCGTCACGAGTGCGATCGCCACCCCGTAGCCTCGCGCCTCGGCCGAGTAGTAGATCATGAACGGGGCGAGCGTCGTGAGCGCCGCGGCGAGAAGCGCGGCACGGCGCCCGACGGTGCGCAGGCCGACGAGATAGGCGAGCGGGATCGACGCCGTCCCCGCGATCAGGGCCGAAGCGCGCAGGAGCTCCGGCGCAAGGCCGGCTCGCGTGGTCAGCCAGGTGAGCACGAACGAGAGGGGTGGGGTGATCTCCGCGTTGGAGTACACGGTGGAGAGGACCCCGCCGAGGTCGTGCGCGGAGACGATCCAGTACGTCGAGAGCTCGTCGGCGAAGACCGGCTCCCCCGCGATGCGCAGGCGAACGGCGAAGCCCACCAGCGTGAGCGCGGCGACCACGAGCGCCGGCCGGGCGTCGAGGCGAAAGGGGCGCAGGGCTCTCACCGGCGGGACGCTAGCGACCCCCGGCCGGTGGCGACCCGAGCGTCCTGCCGGCCGGTGGGCCGCCCGGCTCCTCTAGGATCAGTCTCCGGGCGATGGCGACCTCCGCGGACACCGAGCGCCGGGTCGGCGCCGACACGAGGCCGCCCTCCGAGCCGGCGCGCGAGGGTCCGCGCGCGGGGCTCGGCCCGACGGTCGCGCTCACCGTCACGCTCGCGGTCGCGGGGTTCGTGGTCGTGCTCGCGCTCGTCGAGCTCCTCGTGCACCCCAAGCCGCTGCCCCCGCCGCTGAACCTCGGCCAGAAGCAGACCGCCGAGACCGCGCTCTACCTCGTGGCGTTCGGGCTCGTCGTGCCCGCGGCGCTGATCGGGGTGCCACGCCTGGCCGGCGCCATCGCCGCCCGGGCGAACGGAGCGGCCCTCTCCGCGCTCGCCGCCGGACTGGCGGCGGGGCTCGCGGCGGCGATCCTCGGCGTCCGCGTGATCCGCGGCGGCGGCGTGGGAGAGGTGCTCGCAGCCACCGCTACCTGGTGGATCGTCGCCGGGGCGATCCTCGCCCGGGCGCTCAGGCCACGGCCCTGGCCGGCGTTGCTTGCGCTGGCCCGCTTCACGCACGCGGCGTGGGTGATCGCGGGCGTCGTCGTCCTCGCCTCGCTGCTGGCCTTCACCTCGGTCAGGTCGATCAGCCCGCTCGGCCTCACGCTCGGCCTCGCGGTGACGGCGCTCGTCCTCGGCCTGCGGGCGCGAGGCGGCAGCCGGCTTCCCGAGTTCGGGAAGCGCCCGGGCGCCGCCATCGACGCCGCGGTCGTGCTGCTCATTCTGCTCGGAGTGCCCGACCTCGTCATCTTCGCGCCCGCGGGGGCCGCCGGCGGTTTTCTCGGTGCGTTCGAGCGCTCGGTCGTCCAGTTCCACCACAACTTCGTCCTCGGCCCCACCAACGTTGTGCTCCACGGCGGCACGATGCTCGTGGACACGGCGTCCCAGTACGGCATCGGGTCGATCTACTTCCTCGCGGGCTGGTTTCACCTCGCGCCCCTCGCCTACGGCACCTTCGGCTTCCTCGACGGGGCGCTCTTCGCGCTCTTCTTCGTCGCCGCCTACTGCCTGCTGCGGCTCACCGGGGTCGGGCGGGCGCTCGCGGCGAGCGCGCTGGCGGTGGCCGTGGTCGTCCTGATCTACAACCTTCTCTACTCCGTCGGGAGTCTTCCCGCGCAGCACGGGCCGCTGCGGTTCGGGTTGCCGATGGCGCTCGTGCTCGCCGCCACCGCGGAGGCGCGCCGGCCGCGGCGTGGCGGTGTGGGCGCCGCCGCTCAGCTCCTCGTCCTCGCCGTCGCCTCGGTATGGGCCCTCGAGGCCTTCGCCTACACCGCGGTGACCTTCGCGGCGCTCGTGGTCTTCCGCGCCTGGACGGAGCCCCGCGCCGGGCGCTGGAGGACGCTCGGCCGCCGGGTGGCGCTCGGCGCCGCCGCCTGCCTTCTCGCCCACCTCGTGCTCGTGCTCGTGACGCTCGTCCGCGCCGGCCAGCTCCCCGACTACGGGCTCTACCTCGCCTTTCTGCGCTCCTTCGTGTTCGGCAAGGTCGGCAGCATCACCTACGACTTCTCGCGCTGGTCTCCCGGCGTGGCGGTGGGGGTCGCGTACGCCGCCCTGGCGATCGCGTTCGTCCTGGTCGCGCACCGCCGTCGCGACCTCCTCGAGCGCGAACGGCCGGCGATGACCGCCCTGTGCGGGCTCACCGCCTACGGGGTGATCCTCTTCTCCTACTTCGTGGACCGCTCGGCGGACCACATCCTGCCCTACGTCTGCCTGCCGGCCCTGCTCGCGGGCACGCTGTGGCTGAGCCTGCTGCTCCGCGGGGGGCTCACGCCGGTGCGCCGGGTGCGGCTCGGGGGCCTGGCCTTCGCCCTCGGTCTGTGCGTCCTGCTCACCTCCGTGGCGTGGTCCTCGATCGGCGGGCGCTTCGAGCGCTCGGCGCTCGGCCACGTATTGCCGGGCGGCGACTCGGTGCGCCTGGCGCTCCATCGCCTCTGGCACGAGCCGCCGCTTGACCCCCGCGCCGCGCAGGGGGTGCAGCTCGTCACCCGCTTCATGCCCGGCTCGGGCGGCGTGCTCACGGTGGTCGCGCCCGACCTCGAGACGGAGATCCTGCTGCGCGCCGACCGGACGAACGCGCTCGGTCTTGCCTACCCGACCGAGGACTCGTTCGTCGCGGATCGCTTCGAGCCCGAGCTGCGCCGAGCCGTCGCCCGGCTGCGAGCCGGCGAGACGCTGCTCACCCAGACCGATGGCCTCCGGGTGCTCGCGACCCTCCGCGCCCAGCCGGCGCGCAACCCGTTCGCCCAGCCGGTCATCGGGAGCTCGCTCGCTCCGCTCCAGGAGTGGATCCTGCAGAGGATCGGCGAGCGCTACGACCTCCGCGTCATCCACCGAGACCCCGAGGGCTTCGTGGTCGCCCGCCTGGCGCCCCGCCGGTGAGCACGCCCGAAGCAGGCGCGGCCAACCCGCGCTTTCCCCTCTTCGACTCGCTGCGCGCGCTCGCGGCGCTCAGCGTCTTTGCCGTTCACCTGCCCTTCGCCTACCGGATGGCGCCCGGCAACCCCCTGCGGCCCTACCTGCTGAACCTCAACGTCGGCGTCGCCGTGTTCTTCCTGATCTCGGGGTTCCTGCTCTATCGGCCCTTCGCCCGCGCGCGTCTGGGGGGCGCTCGGGGTACGGCCCTGCGGCCCTACGCCGTGCGTCGGTTGCTCCGCATCGTTCCCGCCTACTGGGTCGCGCTCCCGTGCGTGGTCCTCCTGCTCGGACCCTCCGGCGAGGGCCAGACCGCGACGCGGGTGTTCTCGGCCCACGGGGTGCCCGCCTACTTCGGCTTCGCGCAGGTCTACGACTCGCACACGCTGCTCGGCGGCATCAGCGCCGCCTGGTCGCTGTGCGTGGAGCTGAGCTTCTACGCGCTGCTTCCCGTGTGGGCGCTCCTCATGCTTCGCCTTCCCTGCCGCTCCGTGCGCGGCTTCGTGCGCTCGGAGCTGCTCGGCCTGGCGGTCCTGTTCGCGATCGGGGCGATCTGGACGAGCGTCGCGGCGCTGCACAACGACTTCTCCCCGGCGAGCTTCGTCGACCCCACGCGGGTCAAACCGTGGCTCTACCTCCTGCCGAGCTACCTCGACCACTTCGCGGTCGGGATGGCCCTGGCCGTGGCGAGCGTCGCGGTCGCCGAGCGCGCGACGCCGCTCCGGGCCGTTCGCGTGATCGACCGAGCGCCATGGCTTCCGTGGCTCGGGGCCGTGCTCGCCTACGTCGCGATCGCCCATCTCGAGGCGTGGCTCCCCCACGCGCCCGGCGAGCGCTACGCGCTGACGCACGAGCTCCAAGCCGTCGTGGCTCTCGGCCTCCTGCTCCCCGCGGTCTTCGGCGACCCGACGCGCGGGGTGCTCCGGCGGCTGCTCTCGAACCGGATCCTCCTGTGGGTCGGGCTCGTGTCCTACGCGCTCTACCTCTGGCACGCGGCGATCATCCTGAAGCTCTCGAGCCTCGGGGCGCTCGAGAAGCTCGGCTCGGTCGGCTTCACCGCGACGGCGCTGGCGCTGTCTCTCCTCGTCGCGGCGGCGAGCTTCTACGCGGTGGAGCGCCCGGCCCTGCGGCTCGGGCGACGGCTCTCGGGCCTCCGCTCCTCCGAGGACGCCGACGTGCGTGCGCGCGAGCTCGCACGCCACGAGCGGCCCCTGCGCCCGGCGGAGCGGTGATCGCCTGAGCACCGAGACGCGCACCGCTGCGCTCGAGCGGCCCGAGCCGCCTCCGGGTCTCTCGCCGCCCCCCGGCCATCCGCGCTTTCCCCTCGTCGACGGGCTGCGCGCGATCGCGGCGCTCTCGGTGCTGCTCTTTCACGCGGCTACTACGTCACGAGCGAGCGAGGCCGCGTCCGGGCTCGGGCCGTATCTCGCGCGCCTCAACGTGGGGGTGGCGATCTTCTTCGCGATCTCGGGGTTCCTGCTCTACCGCCCGCTCCTCGCGGCGCGCATGGGGGACGGGCCGCCCGTGCGGGTGCGCGACTACGCGCGCCGCCGCGCGCTGCGAATCGTGCCCGCCTACTGGGTGGCGCTGACCGTCCTCGCCCTCTACCCCGGTCTGCCCGGCGTCTTCACCGGTGACTGGTTGGTCTACTACGGCTTCACGCAGGGCTACAGCCCCCGCACGATCGTGAACGGCATCGGCCCGGCCTGGACCCTCGGCTGGGAGCTCGCCTTCTACGCGCTGCTGCCCGGGCTCTCCGCGGTGTTCGCCCGGATCGCGCGCCGCGGCGGACGGCGCGCGTCGTGGCCGCTGGAGCTCGTCGTGCTGGGGGCGCTGGCCGCCGCAGGCGTGGCCTACGAGGCTTACGCGACGCGCCACCCGGACGCGCTGTCGGCCACGTTCGCGGGTCCGTTCGCCTGGTTCGCGACCGGGATGCTGCTCGCCCTGGCCAGCGTGCTCGGCGCGCGCGCCCCGGGCCGCGCGACCGCTGCTCTGAACCGGTTCGCGTGGCTCGGCTGGCCCGTGGCACTCGTCGCCTACTGGGTCATCTGCCGGGGCCTCGGACTCCAGGGCGGCTTCGTCTTCCTCCAGCGCCAGAACACCGCGCAGACGGTCGCCGTCGTCGGGCTGAGCGGGGTGCTCGCCGCGGGCCTTCTCCTGCCCGCGATCTTCGCGGGCGCCCGGCACGGGCCTCTTGGGCGCCTCCTCGCCTCCCGTCCTCTCGCGTGGCTCGGCCTCGTCTCCTACGGCATCTACCTCTACCACGAGCCGCTCGCGCGGGTACTGAACGGCGGCCTGGCGAGCGGTGGCGCGCCCGTGCGCCGCTTCCTCCTACTCGCCGCGGGCACCGCTGCGCTCGCGATCGCCGCCGGCGCGGTGAGCTACTACGTCGTCGAGCGTCCGGCGCTGCGCCTGGGCAAGCGCCGCCGGGGCGGCGTCAGGCCCTGAACTTCCGCGAGTGCAGGACGCCCGAGCGGTGGAGCAGGAGGCGAGCGCCGACGGCGAGCGTCTTGAGTCCGTACACCACTCCGCTGCGGAATCCGACCGACGAGGCGTCCTCGAAGTAGCGGCAGCGCGCGGGCACCTCGCGGATCTCCAGGCCGAAGTGGGCGGCCTGCATCAAGAGCTCGGAGTCGAAGGAGAAGTCGAGCGAGTTGCGCAAAAAGGGCACGGTCAGCAGCAGCCGGCGCGAGTACGCGCGGTAGCCCGTGTGGGCCTCCGAGAGTGAGGTGCCCATGACCCGGTTCTCGATCGTGGTCAGGAAGCGGTTGGCGACGAACTTCCACCTGGGCATCCCCGCCGCGAGCGCCGCGCCGGGCTCGAGCAGCCGCGAGCCGAGCACGAGGTCGGCCTCTCCGGCGACGATCGGCGCGATCATGAGGGGGATGAGCTCGGGCTCGTACTGGCCATCGGGATGGAGCATGACCACCACGTCCGCGTCGCGCTGGAGCGCCTCGAGGTAGCACGTCTTCTGGTTGGCGCCGTAGCCCGTCTGGTGCGGATGCCAGACCACGTGCAGCGGCAGGGTGCTGGCCAGGCGGACGGTGTCGTCAGTCGTGGTGTCGTCGACGAGGATGACCTCGTCGACGGCGTCCTGAGGGATCGAGGCGAACGTCTCTGCGAGCGTTGCCGCCGCCTGGCGGGCCGGCATAACGACGACCACCTTGGGCCGCCTCGCGTCAGCCACGCCGCGCTTCGACGTACACGGTCCCGGAGCGGCGCACGGCGACCTCGACGGCCGCCGCGGCCACGGCGGCCGGCAGCAGAGCTACGGCGGCGGCAATCGTGCCCGCGCGGGTCCGGGGACTTACCGGACGGCTGCGGGCGGCGGGCCGGCGCAGAGCCTGGTAAAGGCTCGGGCGCCCCGGGAGGCGCCCGACGAGGCCGTCGAGCCAGCCGATCACGATCTGGGCGCCGCGCGCGTACGAGACGCGCTCGACGCGCAAGCCGGCAAGCGTGAGCCCGTCGACCAGCGCCTGCTCGGTGAGGTGCACCAGGTGCAGTGGTGGATCGAGGTGCAGCCAGTCGTCGCCGAACGCGCGGGCCTGCAGGCTGGCGGCGTTGGGAACGGCGATCGCCACCACGCCTCCACGGCACAGGAGGCGCGCCGCGTCGCCGATCGCCGCGCGCGCATCCGGCAGGTGCTCGAGCGAGTGCCAGAACACGACGGCGGCCCACTCGCCCGCGATCTCCTCGAGCGGCTCGTCGCGCAGGTCGGCGCGGCGCGAGCCGCGCTCGAGGCCGACCGCTTCGCGCCCGCGGCGGCGCAGCGCGTCGACCAGCACGCCCTCCCCGGCTCCGACGTCGAGGACCCGGCCCGGCGGAGCGATCACGTCGATCCGCCGGGCGAGCAACGCGCGCGAGTGCCGCAGCAGCGCGTCCCCCACCGGGCCGAAGCGGCCGCCCTCAGGGCGATACCAGCTCTGGTAGGCCTCGCCGAGCTCCTCCTCCGAGGGCCACGGATCGGTCGTGGCGGCCCCACAGCCCGGGCACTCGATGCGCCCGCGCCGGCGCGCGGCGTCGGCGCCGAGCGCGGCTCCGCACCAAGCGCAGCTCTTCACCCGTGTGGCGAGCGCCTCCATCTCCGACAATCTAGGCGTCGAGCCGCGGCGCGCGGCAGATCGCCACGATGTCGAGGCACTCCTCGAGGCGCTCTTCGCCCAGGAAGAAGTCCTCTACGAGGATCGCCTCAGCGCGCGGGTTGTTGCCGGAGCGGAAGCGGCGCAGCAGCGCGTCGTACAGCGCCTGGCGAGTCGCGCGCGGCACGAGTCGCCGTAGGCGCAGGGGATCCCACCCGAGCAGCCGGTCGAGCGTCGCGCGCTCGGCATCGAAGAGCTCGCGATAGCGCTCCGAGCCAAAGATGCCCCGCACCTCCACGTGCGCGAACGCGTCGAGGCTGAGCGCGTGGAGCTCCCCGGCGTCGAGCTCGACGTGGTGGTAGGGATCGATGATCTCGTCCGGGCGGCCAAAGGTCAGCCGATTGGGCGTAACGAACACCGCCACACCGCCAGCCTCAAGCACGCGCGCGGCCTCGACGAGCACGCGCTGCGGGTCGGGCACGTGCTCGAGCGAGTGCACCGCGAGGACCGACGCGAAGGAGCCGGCGGCGAACGGCAGCGCGCGCATGTCGGCGACCACCGTCGGGCGCTCCTGCCCCTGCAGGGTTCCGGCGTCGATGTCCACGCCGACAGTGGGCCGGGAAGCCAGGCGAGCGAACGAGTGGCCGGCGCCGCAGCCGAGGTCCAGCACCCGGCCCGGCCCCAGAAACGGCTCGCAGAGGACGTAGGCGGCCACATGCCGCTGCCAGGTGGCGTTGAACCCGGCCGCCGGGCTGACGACGCGCTCGCCCGTGATGTGCGGCGCGGCGCGCGAAGCGCTCAGAACGCGAGCGGCGCGTACTTCGTCGGGAACCCCGAGCCGCCGAAGAACCAGCTCTCCACGGCGTAGCGCGGATTGGGCATCTCGGGCTCGGCGGCGGTGGAATGGAGGCAGAGCTCGTCGAAGAGCAGCGCGTCGCCGGGCTCGAAGATCGGCCGGAGGATCCCCGCCTCCCCCGCGGACTCCTCGGCGACCGCCTGGGAGACCGACCAGTTGAAGGTCGCTCCCTCCGTCCCGGTCGGCACGATGCCCTCGAGCCGTCGGCCGACGATGTCCATCCCCGGCGCGAGGTCGCCGCAGCGCGAGAGCGAGAGCCAGACGTTGAGCGCGCGCACGTCGCGCACGAAGCCGTTCTCCGGGTTCCAGAACGCACCGTCCTGGTGCCACGCGCTCGGGCGCACGCCGGCCGTGCCGGCGGCCTCGGCCGCGTCCTTGAACAGGGTAGGCACGACCTTGCGCAGCAGTGACTTGTTGACCGAGATCGCGGTGCGCTCGCCGAGGTAGTCGGCGGCGAGGCGCCGCATGCCCGCCCGCTCGAAGGCCTCGAACACCTGGTGGATGACCTGGGGCGAGTCCGCGGCCAACAGCCCGGCGCCGCTGCCGTTTACCACCGTGCGCTCGACGTCGAGCGCGAAGCGCGGGTCGGCGTCGAAGTCGTCGAAGTACGCCGACCCGTTGGCGGAGTCCGCGGCCGCGTCGCGCGCCTCGAACGCGCGGTCGATCTCCCCCGCGAGGCGCAGCGCCTCCTCGCGGGGGATGAGCCCGCGGATCAAGAGGCACCCGCCGCGAAGCATCGCGGCGCGCAGCAGCTCGGGCGTTACCTCGGCGGCCTGCGCCTCGGGCAGCCCGCCTCCGTTCCCCAGGCGGTCGAAGGCCGGCTCGGGGTAGGCGAGCTCGCTCACCGGCCGGTCGATCAGCTTGAGCCCGGCCTGGTGACGGAGCGCGAGGATTCGCCGCGTCACCTCGGGATCGGGCTGCGTGCGGTTGGCCTCGCTCAGCGCTTCGATCTCGGCGTCGATGGCCTCGATCTCGCGGGGATCGACTGCCTCGGCGATCGTGGCGGCGGGAGCGGTCTCCGGCGCGTGGGCGGCGCGGCCGGCACGCCCCTTTCTCGAGAAGAACATGGACTTACGCTTGCTCCGAGGGTCAGGGTGCGATTACGTCCCGAAGGTAGCAGGGGTCACGGCGCGCTCTCACAGCACTCGCGCGGGAGCGCCGACCGCCGTGGCGCCCGCCGGCACGTCGTGCAGCACGACCGCGTTTGCGCCGATCTGGGCCCTCTCGCCGACGCGCACGTTGCCGAGCACCTTCGCGCCCGTGCCGATCGAGACACCGGCCGCGATCGTCGGTCCCTGCAGCTCGCCGCGCAGCCCGACCGTCACCCACGGGCTGATCACCGCCCCCGCTCCGATCTCTACCAGGCCGTCGATCACCACCTGGCCGTGCACGATGTAGACCCCGGGCTGGACCACCACGGGGTCCCCGATCGACACCTGGGCGATCATCATTGCCAGCCGGTGCGCGATCCGCGGAAGCAAAGGAATGCCGAGCGCCTGCCCGCGCGCCTTGACCCGGTAGAGCGCGTGGGCGAGGAAGGCGTCGCTCACCCACATGAGACGAAGCACCTGGAGGAGGGCGTCGAGGCGCGAGCGAAACTCGTGGCGCTCGAAGCGGTAGGCCGCCGTCACCTTCGCGTCGGCGAGCACCGCCTCGCGCAGGCGCGGGTGGCGGGCGCGGAGCTCAGCTCGCGAGGTGGGCGCCATGATCGCGCGAGGCTATCCGACGCCCTCCCGAGCCGACGAGAGGCGCTGGTACGCTCGACGGGCGGCCGAGGCCCTGCCACGCCGACCGATCACCGCCCGTGCCGAGCTCCTCGATCCCCCTCGACGCCGATGCCGGGACCGCGGCCGATCCGGTGCCGGCGAGCGTCCCCGCGCGGGGACCCGTCGCGATCGAGGTCCGCGACGTCGAGAAGAGCTTCCGCATCCCGCGCCACCGCGCCAACTCGGTGCGCGAGCGCTTCGTTCACCCCTTCTCCCACCGCGAGCACTTCGACCTGCACGTCCTCAAGGGCGTCTCCTTCGACGTCCACCAGGGCGAGTTCTTCGGGATCGTCGGGCGCAACGGCTCGGGCAAGAGCACCCTGCTCAAGATCATGTCGAGCGTGTATCGCGCCGATGCGGGGCGCATCCGCATGGCGGGACGGCTCGCGCCGTTCATCGAGCTCGGCGTCGGCTTCAACCCCGAGCTGACCTCACGCGAGAACGTCGTGCTCGGCGGCGTGCTCATGGGGCTGACGCAGCGCGAGGCGAGCCGCCGGCTCGACGCCGTGCTCGACTTCGCCGAGCTCGGGGACTTCGTCGACCTGAAGCTCAAGAACTACTCCTCGGGGATGATGGTCCGCCTCGCGTTCGCCGTCATGGTCGAGGCCGACGCCGACATCATGCTGATTGACGAAGTCCTCGCGGTGGGCGACGCCTCTTTCGCCCAGAAGTGCATGGAGGTCTTCCGCGCCAAGCGCCAAGCCGGCAAGACCCTCGTGCTCGTCACCCACGACATGGCGACGGTGCAGAGCTTCTGCGACCGCGCGCTCGTGCTCCAGGAGGGGCGCATCCTCTACCTGGGCGAGCCGGAGGAGGCCGCGCTGCGCTACCTGCGGCTCAACTTCGACGTGGCCGCCGCGGCGGCGCGCGGCGAGATGCCCGGCGTCATCCCCGACGCCAACGCGAGGGTCCTCGACGCGTGGCTCGAGAACGACACGGGTGAACGGGTCGACAACGTCGAGCAGGGCCGACCCTTCGAGCTGCAGGTCGTCCTCGAGGCGCGGCGCGAGCTCGAGCGACCGGACTTCGCGATCGGGTTCCTCAACGAGGATGGCGTGCCGATCTTCTCCTTCCACCGCACCCTCGAGTCCGACTCCGAGCGCGTCGAGCCGGGGGAGCGCGTGCGGATCGCCGGCTCGATCGAGAACCCGTTGCTGCCGGGGCGGTATTCCATCGGTTGCTTCATCTCGCAGAGCCGCGGGCCGGGCGACACGGCGCTCCAGGTGCTTCGCCTGCTCGAGTTCTCCGTCTTCGGGACCGGGCGGGGACCCGGGAGCGTGTCGGTCGCGGCCGAGGTCAGCGCCGTCGTCCAGTCGCCGCGTGCGGAGCGGTGAGCGCGCCCCGCCTCGAGCTCCGGGAGGTGCGCGGCCCCTCGGCGCTCGGAGGTGGCTGGCGGCGCTCGCTCGAGCTCCTGCGCCTGATCGCCGTCACCGACTTCAAGCGCGTCTACTTCGGCACGGTGCTCGGCTACGTGTGGTCGCTTGCACGGCCGCTGGCGCTGTTCGGCGTGCTGCTCGTCGTCTTCACGCAGGCCTTTCACCTCGGCTCCAAGGTCGCGCACTATCCCGTCCTGCTGCTGCTCAACATCGTGCTGTTCGGGTTCTTCCAGGAGGCGACGGGCGCCGCGGTGGGTGCCGTCGTCGGTCAGGAGGCCGTCGTGCGCAAGACGCAGTTCCCCCGCCTCGTCATCCCGCTCTCCGTCGTGCTCACGAGCATGTTCAACCTCGGGCTGAACCTAGTCGTGGTGTTCGTCTTCCTGCTCGCCTTCGGCCTCACGCCCGCGTGGAGCTGGTTCGGTCTGCTGCTCGTGATCGCCGCCCTCGCCGTGCTGACCACCGCCGTCTCGATGATCCTGTCCTCGCTGTTTCCCCGCTTTCGCGACATCGGGATCATCTGGTCGGTTCTCTCCACCGCGCTGTTCTACGCCACGCCGGTGCTCTACCCGCTCGACGCCGTCTCCGCGCAGGTGCGCGACGTGATCAGCCTCAATCCGCTCGCGCCGATCTTCGCGCTGGCGCGCAAGTGGGTGATCGATCCGCACGCCCCCGGCCCGGCCGAGCTCGCCGGGGGCTGGCTCAGGCTGCTCGTGCCCGTGGCTCTCTGCGTCGCGATCGGCGTGCTGGCGGTATGGGTCTTCAACCGCGAGGCGCCGAGAATCGCCGAAGAGCTCTGACCGAGGGCGTCGGCGCGACCCTCGTCCCTCACCGCCGGCGGGTCGCCACCGCTAGCCTGCCGCGCCGATGCGCTCCCGTGTCCTTGCGCTGACCGCGACCATCGCCCTCGTCGGACCCACGGCGCTCGCGTTCCGGCGCGGCGGCGACTTCTCCGCGGCCTTTCACCCGGTCGCACCGCTCGTGGCGGCGATCGTGGCCTGGGTGCTCGTCGCAACCGTCGCGCTCGCCGCGCCGGTGCCGCTGCCGCGCGGTCGCTACGGGCGCACGGCACTCGCGGGGATGGCTCTCTTCACCGCGTGGACCGGCGCGTCGATCGCCTGGGCGCCGGTGGCCGGGGCGGCCGTGCGCGACTTCGAGCTCGCCCTCTTCTACCTGGCCGCCCTCCTCGTGGGTGCGGCCGCGTTGCGCGGGCCCCCCGTCCGCCGGCGCCTCGAGCCCGCCCTCGCCGCCGGGATCAGCCTCGTGATGGGCTACGCGCTCGGGGTAAGGCTCCTCCCCGGGGTCATCCCGAGCCTGCGCACGCCGGCGGCCGACAACCGGCTGGACCAGCCCCTCACGTACTGGAACGCCGAGGGGGCGCTGGCCGCGATGGGTCTCGTGCTCTGCGCTCGGATACTCGGCGACACGACGCGCTCGGGACGTGCGCGTCTGCTCGCGGGAGCGGTGAGCCCCGGGTTGGCGGCGGCGCTGTACCTCACGTACTCGCGCGGGGCGCTGGCCGCAGGAGGGGCGGCGGTACTCGTGCTGCTCCTCGCCGCTCCCGCCCGGCCGCAGCTTCGCGCGGTCGCGCTCGCTGTGGGCTCGGGCGCCTTGAGCGTGTTGGCGGTGACGCGCTTTCCGACGGTCGCCTCGCTGTCGGGGAGCGAGGCGGCGATCGAGCGCCAGGGCGTGCTCTTCCTCGGAGTGCTCTTGGCGCTGACCCTCGCCACGGCAGCGGTCGCAGCCGGTCTGCTCCGACTCGAGCGCCGCCCCGGCGCTCGAGTCGGGAGGCTGGCGCTGCCGCGCTGGACTCCCATTGCCACCGCGGCGATGCTCGGGCTCGTCGTCGGAGCCCTCGTCTACGCCGGGCTCCAGGAGCGCAAGGCTCCTCCGCGGCCGAAGACGGTGGCCTCGGCGGCCCGGCTCGCGCGCGTCGACTCGACCCGCTACGCGTACTGGCGGGTGGCGGTGCGCGCGTTCGGGAATGAGCCCGTGCGCGGCCTCGGTGCCTCCGGCTTTGCCGTCGCCTGGCTGCGCGAGCGGCCCACGGTGGAGACCCCGCGCCGCGCCCACTCCCTCGAGCTCGAGACCGCCGCCAACCTCGGACTCGTCGGCCTCGCCGCGCTCCTCATGCTGCTCGCCGGCACGGTGCTCGCGGCGGTTCGGGCCCATCGTCGCCGACCGGAGCTCGTGGCCGGCTGGTGCGCCGCGGCCACCGTCTGGCTCGTGCACTCGGCAATCGACTGGGACTGGGAGATGCCCGCGGTGACCCTCCCGGCCCTCCTGCTCGCGGCGGCCCTGGTCGGAGTGGCGGAGCAGTCGTCTACGGACCCGGAGGCGGAGGGTGAAGCGCGGCGACCCGCGCGCGCGCCCGCGCTCCGCGAGCGGGGTCGGCGCCTCGCACGACGATGAGCACCGAGAGCCAGACGAAGGCGTCATCGGGCTGAGCGCGCGTCAGGTCGTCCAGTCGACGGACCGACTCAGCGCGCCGTCCAAGGAACGACGAAGCAATCGCGGCGTAGACGTCGGGGGTGCGGTCCGGGTTCAGCAGCCGGGCGGAGCGAGCGCTCTGAAGCCCCCTCTGCGCGTACTCCCGGCTGCCGTTCACATCGCCGGTGGCACCGCGCGAAGCGGATACCAGCGTCAGCTCGACGGCCCGGATGGTGTCCAGGGCGTTGTGCAGCGACAGGGCGAGCCACCCGGCGACGAGGAGGGCGAGGGCGGCCGTTCCGATCCGAAGGAGCACGCCCCCATGATGCCGTCCTACTCAGGCGCCCGGTAATGGCCGCCGGCGCGCGGGCCGCGGACGGGCCGGGCGGGCACGACCTCCTCCATCGACACGACGGCCGCACGAAGCAACCGCCGACGGTCTCGCAGCGCGCCCCCGAGCGCCGGCAGCGCCGCGGCCAGACCGGCCAGGTGCGCTCGCAACACCCCGCCGCGCGCCGCGCGCCAGGCCCACGCCGCCTGGCGGTAGAGCACGAGCGGCGCCCAGCGCGGCGGAAAGGCCTTGACCACCAGGAGCAGCGTGTTGCGCGCCACCCAGCCGGCCACGGGGCGCGCCAGCCGGCCCGAGGAGCCGCCGCCGGCATGGCGGGCCTCCACGGGCTCATACCGGCAGCGCCAGCCGGCCAGACGCAGCCGCAGGCCGAGGTCCACGTCCTCCAGGTAGGCGAAGAAGCTCTCGTCGAAGCCGCCGACTGCGCGCACGGCGTCCCGCCGGTAGAGCGCGGCGCCGGCGCACGCGGCGAAGACCTCGCCGGCCTGCTCGTAGCGCCCGACGTCCTCGTGAAAGCGACCGCGCTGCTCGCACACGCCGTCGCGGCGGAGGATGTCGCCCGTGTCATAGAGCCGGTCGGGGCGCTCGAGGTCGACCATCTTGCACGCCACCGCGGCCACGTCGCCCCCGCCCTCGAGCGCGGCCAGCATGCGCTCGAGCCAGTCCGCGGCGAGCTCCACGTCGGTGTTGACGAGGGCGACGGCCTCGGCGTCGGCGGCCTCGATGCCGCGGTTGGCCGCGACGGCGAAGCCGAGGTTCTCGGCGTGGGCGATCACCCTCACCCCCGGCCAGCGCTCGGCGAGCCACTCGCGCGAGCCGTCCGTGGAGCCGTTGTCCACGACGATCACCTGATCGGGCGGCCGGCTCTGAGCCGCCACCGAGCCCAGGCAGCCCTCGAGCCAGCCTCGACCGTTCCAGTTCGGGATGACGAGGGCGACACGCAGAACCGCGTCAGCTTCGCGGCGGGCGCTTGAGCGCGCAACCCCGACCGCGCGACGGTGTTCCGTGCAGGGATGCCTGCCCAGGCTCCTACACTCCTCCGCGCCGTGCGCCGTCTGATCCTCGTGCTCGCCCTCGCCGCGCTGCTCCTTCCTGTCGGGACGGCGGCCGCCCGGGGCCATCGCTCCCCGCCGCTGCGCGTGCCCCACGGCTGGAACGGTGTGGTGGTCAGCGGCGCCCAGCTCGGGTCGGAGAGCCAGGCCGGCCGGGAATGGGATCGCATGGTGAGCGCCGGGGTCGAGACCACGCGCTCGGCCTTCTACTGGTCGGGCGCGCAGCCCTACCGCGACGCCACGGGGGTGCCGCCGACCAGCCTGGTCGACCGGACCTACGAGCTCGACGCTCGCCGGATCCCCACCAGGTACGGGGAGATGGACAAGCTCGTGGAGGCGAACGCCCGGCGCGGCCTGACGCTCCTGCCCGTCGTGCTCTCGGCCCCGGATTGGGCCGCGCTCGACCCGGAGGACTCGGTCGCTCGGCCCAGGGACCCGGCCGACTACGCGAACTTTCTCACCGACCTCGTGCAGCGCTACGGGCCCAACGGCACCTTCTGGACCAGCCACTCGGACATCCCCAAGCGCCCCATCCGCCAGTGGCAGATCTGGAACGAGCCGAACATCGGCTTCTTCTGGCACGCGCCGCACATGGCGGGTTACGCCGCGCTGCTGCGCGCCGCGCACGACGCGATCAAGCGGGCAGACCCCGGCGCCGACGTGATCCTCGGGGCGCTCTCGAACTCCAAGCAGTCGCTCTCCTGGCGCTCTCTGGGCGAGCTCTACCGCGCCGGCGCGCGCGGCCTCTTCGACGCGGTGACGGTGCACCCGTACTCGCTCATGCCCCGGAACGTGATGCGCAACATCGTCAACGTGCGCACCGTGATGAAGCGAAACGGCGACGCCCGCAAGCCGCTCTGGGTCACCGAGCTCTCCTGGCCCTCGGCGCGGGGCAAGAGCAACTTCAACGCCTACAACTTCAACGTCACCGAGCCCCAGCAGGCGCAGAAGATCCGCGAGATCTACCCCCTGCTGGCGCGGGCTCGCCGCTCGCTCGGGATCGGACGGGTCTACTGGTACACCTGGGTCACGAGCGATCGGGGACGCGGCGATCCGTTCGACTACGCGGGACTGCGCGCCGCGTCGAGCAGCCCCTCGGGCGACTCGCGCGCCAAGCCGGCCTTCTACGCCTGGGAGCGGGTTGTGCTCTCGCTCGAGGGCTGCCGGCGCCCGAAGCGCGACGTGAACCACTGCGGCTGAGCGAGCCGCTCAGCGTCCCTCCCACGCCTCCTCGACCGCGGCGCGCAGGCCGGCGCGGAAGCTTGCGACGTCGAAGCGCGCGGCGTTGGCGGCGCACGCCGCGGGATCGATGTCGAGCGCCTCGCAGCGCTCCACCGCGGCCGCGAGGGCGTCGGGCTCGCTGGGGAAGTAGAAGACCCCGGTGACTCCGTCGTCGATGGTCTCGCGCACTCCCCCCTCGGCGAGCGCGATCACCGGCCGCCCGGCGGCCTGGGCTTCGACCGCCGCGATCCCGAACTCCTCCGCGGCGGTGACCACGAGCGCGCGAGCGCCCTGCAGGAGCTCGGCCACCCGCGCGTCGGAGACCCGCCCCTCGAGGCGCACGGTCGGGCCGGCGAGGCGGGCGAGCCGGTCGCTCTCGGGCCCGTCGCCCACGACCACCAGGGGACGCGCGAGCCGGTTGAAGGCCTCCACCGCCACCTCGATCCGCTTGTGGGAGACGAGCTCGGAGAGCACGAGGTGCGCCCCTCGGCCGGTGGGCTCCGGGGGCCACCCGTCGCCGTCGCGCGCGCTCGGGGCGAAGCGCTCGGTGTCCACGGGCGGGTAGACGACGCGCGCCTCGCGCGCCCAGAACTCCCAGATCCTTTGCCGTGTGGTCTCCGAGTTGGCGACGTAGAGATCGACTCGGCGGGCGGCCCGGCGGTCCCAGCTTCGCCAGCGGTGGAAGATCGCCCCGAGAAGCGCCCGGCCCGGCCGGCCGAAGCGCGCGAGGGTGGCGTCCCGCGCGCTCCACGCGTAGCGAAACGGGTTGTGGCAGTAGCAGACGTGCACCGCCCCCGGTGCGACCCGCACCCCGTGCGACCACGCGCTCGAACTCGAGATCACCAGGTCGTAGGCGCTCAGGTCGAGCGCCTCCATCGCGCGGGGGTAGAGCGGCAGCAGCGCGCGAAAGGTGCGCGCCGTCGGGCGCAGGCGCTGCAGGAACGAGGCGCGGACCCGGCGCTGCGCGAAGCGACCCTCGGTGCCGCGCTCGTCGTAGACCGCGGTGAAGACGTCGGCCTCCGGCCACATCTCGCACATGACTTCGAAGACCCGCTCCGCCCCGCGCACGTCGAGCAGGAAGTCGTGGACGAGCGCCACCCGCCGGGGCGCTCGGGCGGGCGTCGACTCCTCGAGGTGGGGGTACACGGCGGGGCACGCTAACGGAGCGCTCTCGCGACGCAACTGCCTCCGTCCCCGAGTGTTCGGGGAGTGATGCTCACCCCCACCCCTCCTCTCCCCGGTCCACTCGCTTCCCTTCGGTCGCCACGCGCGCCGGGCCGACCTACACTCACCGCCGTGCGCCACCTCCTCCTCCTCAGCGCCCTGCTCGTCCTGCTCGTCCCCGCCGCTGCCAGCGCACGCCGGACTGTCCCCCAAGGGTGGATCGGGATGGTCGTCAACAAGGACCGGCTCGGCAACCCAGAGCGAGCGAGCGCAGAGTGGACCCGGATGGTGAGCACGGGGGTCGAGTCGGTGCGCACGCCGTTCGTGTGGTCGCGCGCCCAGCGCGATGACCCGAGCGGCGACAGCACGCTCACCCGCGACCGCTTCAAAGTGCCCACCGACTACTCGGATACCGACGAGGTGGTGGCCGCCACCGCCCGACGCGGACTGAACGTCCTTCCCGTGGTCATCCAGGCACCGGTGTGGGCGGCCGCCGACCCCGAGCGCAACCTTCCCCGCCCCCGCAATCCGCGGGACTACGCCCACTACCTCACCGACCTCATCGAGCGCTACGGCCCGAACGGGACGTTCTGGGCCGACCACCCCGAGCTCCCCAAGCGGCCGATCCGTGCGTGGCAGGTCTGGAACGAGCCGAACATCCCCTACTTCTGGCAGCACCCCTGGGTGAAGGGCTACCGCGCGCTGCTCGTCGCCGCCCATCAGGCGATCAAGGCCGCCGACCCCGGCGCCAAGGTCGTCCTGGGCGCCTTCTCCAACGCGGCCCACGCGCTGGCCTGGCGCTCGCTCGGCGAGCTCTACAGGACGGGTGGCGGAGTGCGCGGCCTCTTCGACCAGGTCGCCGTGCACCCGTACACGCTTCAGCCCAAGAACGTCGTGCGGATCGCGGGCTATGTGCGCGACGTGATGCGCCGCTACGGCGACGCCCGCAAGCCCATGCTCCTCACCGAGCTCTCGTGGCCGGCGACGAACGACAGCCACGGGCGCAACCGAACCGACCACAACTACGGCTTCAACGTGACCGAGCGCCAGCAGGCCCAAAAGATCCGCGAGGTTTATCCGCTGCTCGTCAAGGCGCGGCGCTCCCTGGGGATCGCCTCCGTCTACTGGTACACCTGGGCCTCGGTCGACCGGGGCCGCACCGACCCCTTCGACTACGCGGGGCTGCGTAAGGTGAGCTCACCCAGCCGCGACTCGACGGCCAAGCCCGCCTTCGACGCGTGGCGCCATGTGGTGCTGAGCCTCGAGGGCTGCCGCCACGGCGCCAAGGCCACCGTCACGCGCTGCCGCTGAGCAGCGCGTCGACCCTGCGCGCCGCGCGCGCCCAGGTGAGCTCGCCGGCGCGGGCGAGGCCCGCGGCCACGAGCCGCTCGCGCAGGACCAAGTCGTCGAGCACCCGCTCGAGCGCCCCGGCCAGCTCCTCGGGATAGTCGGGATCGACGAGCACCGCCGCCGAACCGCACACCTCGGGCAGCGCCGCTCGATCGGCGGCGAGCACCGGGGTGCCGGCGGCCATCGCCTCGAGGCAGGTGAGCCCGAAGCCCTCGTAGCGAGAGGGCAGCACGAAGGCGCGCGCCCCCGCATAGAGGCCGGGGAGCTGCTCCTCGGCGACGTGCCCGAGTGCGCGCAGGCCCGGCACCGCCTCCTCGGCCCGCAGCTGCGGGCGCCCACCGCCGGCCGCCACGAGGTCGATGCCCCGCTCGCCGAGGCGCTGCGCCGCCGGCGCGAGCGCCGCGAGGTTCTTGCGGGCGGTCCGGCTCGCCACCGTGAGCACGTAGGGCCGCTCGAGGCCGAGCGCCCGGCGCGCCGGCTCGGGGTCGACCGTGGGCGCGAAGCGCTCGTCCACCCCGCCCGGGATCACCGAGACCCGCTCGGGCGGCGCACCGAGCAGCGCGACGATCTCGCCGCGGGAGAACTCGGATACGGTGATCACGTGGAGCGCCCGACGCGCGATGGCCGGCAGGATCGTGCGCTGCCAGCGGACGTAGGCCGCGGAGTAGAACTCCGGGTGACGGAGCGCCGCGGCGTCGTGGATGACCACCACGTTGCGGGGCCAGAGCACCGGCGCGAGGTTGGCCGGACTGAAGAGGAGCGGCGTGCGGGCCCCCGCCGCGCGCGCGGGCAGCACGAGCTGCTCCCACGCGTGCCCCGCACGGTGCACGAACGCCGCGGGCGGCCGCGCGAGCGCGTAGGCGCCCGGGCGCAGCGCGGGAAGGCGGCGAACCATCTCCCGTGCCCAGCGCTCTACCCCGCCGAGCTCGGGCCGGCTCGCGGCCTGGGCGTTCAGGAGGATCGGGCGGTCCACGCGGCGTGAGGGTGGGAGTCGACGGCCGCAGCCTCGCGGGCGCCGACCGGGGGGTGGCGCACTATACGAACGCCCTCCTCACCGCGCTCGCCACGCGCTTTCCCGACGACGAGTGGCGGGTGCTCGTGCCCGACGGCGAGCTGCCGCGTCTTGCCGCCGGGATCGAGGTGCGGCGCGTCCGGGTGCCCGGCCGCCTGCTCTACGGGGCCGGGGCGCTGAGCGGGCTCGGGCGCCTCGACCGCCTGCTCGGCGCGCGCCCCGACGTCTTCTGGGCCCCCGCCCCCGCCCCGCTCGCCCTCTCGCGCGACGTGCCGCTCGTGCTCACCCTGCACGACCTCTCCTGGGTGCAGCGCCCGCGCGACTTCACCGCCTACGAGCGCTTCTGGCACGGCGCCGCTCGCCCCCGGCGCTTGGCCCGGCGCGCGGCGCGGGTGCTCTCGGTCTCCGAGGCCACCCGCCGGGAGGCGCTCGCACGATGGAGGCTCCCGGCCGAGCGCGTGAGCGTGGTGCCCTCGGGGGTGGGCGTGCCCGCGCCCGTCGATCCAGAGGCCGTGGCCGTGATGCGCACGCGCTTCGGGCTCCCCGAGCGCTACCTCCTCTTCGTGGGAGCGCTCGAGCCGCGCAAGGCACCCGACGTGCTCGTGCGCGCCTTCTCCCGCGCGCGCCGCGGCGGCCTCGATGCCGCGCTCGTGCTCGCCGGGAGCGGCCGCCTCGCCGGAAATCTCGCCGGGAGCGGGGTGCACCTCCTCGGTCGCGTCGATGCCCCCACCCGCGATGCGCTCTACCGCGGCGCGCTCGCCCTCGTCCTCCCCTCGTGGGTGGAGGGCTTCGGCTTCACCCCGCTCGAGGCCCTCGCTCACGGCACCCCCGCAGTCGTGAGCGACCTCCCGGTGCTCCGCGAGGCGCTCGGCGCCGCCGCGCTCTACGTCCCCCCGGGCGACGCGGATGCGCTCGCCGCGGCGCTCGGGCGGATCGCGCGCGAGGAGCCTCTGCGTCGCCGCCTCGTCCTCGCCGGACGCGACGCGCTGGCGGAGCTGACCTGGCCGCGCGCCGCCGAGCGCACCCGCTCCGTGCTCGCCGAGGCGGCGGAGAGAAGGCGATGAGGAGCGCCGCGCCGTTCAGCGCCGTGGTGGTGATCCACGACTCGGCCGCCGACCTCGCGCGGCTGCTCGCGTCGATCGCGCGCCACCTCGACCCGGCGCCCGAGCTGATCGTCGTCGATTCTGGCTCGCGCGACGGGGGCGCCGCGCTCGCCCGGGAAGCGGGCGCCCAGGTGGTCGAGCTCGACGGCAATCCCGGATTCGGACCGGCGAACAACGAGGGGGTAGCCCGCGCCCGCAGCGAGACCTGCGTGCTCGTCAACCCCGACGTCGAGCTCCACGACGACGGCCTCGCGCGCCTCGCCCACCTCGTCGCACGCGACCCCGAGGCGCTGCTCGTCCCGCGGCTGCTCAACCCCGACGGCACCCTTCAGCGCGCCGCGCACCCGCTTCCCGGACGCGCGGGTGGGCTGCTCCCGGCGCTCCTGCACCCCCGGGTGCTGCCGCGCGGAGCGCGCGAGCGGGCCGACCCCTGGCGCGCCGAGTCGCCGCGCGTCGTGGGCTGGGCGATCGCCGCCTGCCTCGCCGGACGCACGCAGACTCTGCGCCGCCTCGGCCCCTTCGATCCCGAGACCTTCCTGTTCTACGAGGACCTCGACCTCTGCCTGCGCGCGAGGGAGGAGGGCATCCCCACCGTCCTTCGTCCCGAGATCTCGCTCGCTCACCGCGGCAGGCACTCCACGGGCCCGGCCTACGGCGGCGAGCCCCACGAGCTCCTGGCCCGCCGCCGGCGGGCCGTGATCGACGCGCGGCTCGGGACGCGTGCCCTCGCGCTCGACGACGCCGCCCAGGGCCTCACGTTCGCGACCCGCGCGACCACGCGCGCGCTGCTGCGCCGCGACGCCTCCCGCGAGCGAGCCCAGCTCGCCGCGCTGCGGGTCGCGCGGCGGCGGTCCTGAGTCGCCTCGAGGCCTCAGCGCCAGGCGTGCACGACGCAGCGCCCCTGGCCGACCCGATAGGCGGGAGGCCTGACCCGTCGATAGGCCGCGCGCAGCAGCCGGTAGGGCAGGCGGTCGAGGTGGACGACCCGCGTGCGGGCGAACCCGAGCTCCCGCAGCTTCGCCTCGAGAAAGACGACGTTAGGCCCCCACCAGTTCGATTCATCGCCGCCGACGTCGGCTTCGGGGTAGTAGGCCACCGCCGGCCGGCGGACGTCGAGCAGATCCACGTGGGTCTCGAGGATGAGCTGGCCGCTGGCGACGCTCGCCACGCGCTCGAGGACGGGCCACGGATCGGGGAGGTGGTAGAGCACCCCGAGGAAGAGGACGAGATCGAAGCGCCCGACGCGCTCGGGAGATAGGTCCAGCAGGTCGACGTCGACCGCCTCGACGCGGCTGCCGAGCGCCCGGTGCGCGAGGTCGAACCCGGCGCGCGTGCCCCACCCGTCGGGGCCCCACGCCGGCTGGCGCCAGACGGCCGGATCGACGGCCACCACCCGCTCGGCGCCGCGGCGCTCGGCCTCGAAGGAGAAGAAGCCGTCCCACGCGCCGACGTCGAGCACGCTGCGGCCGCGGAGATCCTCCGGCAGGCTCAGCCAGCGCACCTTGCGCGGCGATTCGTCCTGCCCGGGGGTGACGACGCCTCCTCCGAGATCGATGGTGTGGAACCACCGCAGCCGCGCGACCTCCTCCGCCAGCTGGCCCTTCGGCGCGCTCACCGCGGCGGAGGATCGCAGAAGCCGGCCCGGGTCGCGCGCCGGGAATCAGAAGAGGCCGAGCTGAGAAGGCTCCTCCCCCGGCGGCTCGGACCCCCCGGCGGCCGGCGCCGGCGAGGCAGGGACGATCTCCTCCTCGACGGCTGCCGGCTCGGGCGCGGGCTGCTCGGGCGCGGGCTGGGCGAGCAGCTCGGGGATCCGCGCGAAGTCGGCTCGCAGCTTCTCGAGCGTCGCGGGGGTGTAGAGAGCGGCCGCGGGGTGAAAGAGCGGGAGCAGGCGCACCGCGCGCGGCCCGAGCACCCGCACCTCTGCCTGCCCGTGGAGGCGCGTGATGCCCGTCGGATCGGCACGCAGGAGCTTCGTGGCGAAGTTGCCGAGGGTGCACACCACCCGCGGGGCGATCAGGTCGACCTGGCTGCGCAGGTAGCTTGAGCAGTTCTCGATCTCCACCGGCAGCGGGTCGCGGTTGCCGGGCGGACGGCACTTGAGCACGTTCGCGATGAACACCTCCTCGCGGTCGAGCCCGATCTCCTCGAGCAGCCGGTCGAGCAGCTTCCCGGCCTGGCCGACGAACGGGCGGCCGATCCGGTCCTCGTTGGCGCCCGGAGCCTCGCCGACGAACATCAGGTCGGCGTCGGCGTTCCCGGCCCCGAAGACCACCTGGGTGCGCGCCTCGGCGAGCTCTGAGCAGCGCACGCACCCGCGTGCCACTCCCCACACCCCCGTGAGCGCCTCGCGTCGCTCCTGCGCCGTCGCCATCGTGGCGCGATCGTAGCCCCGCGGGGGCCAGGAGGTATATTGGGTAACAGGCCGTCACTTTCCTGGAGAGGACGGACCCGCAGCTCACGCCGCCCGATGTCGCACCGACCGGTATCTCCCATGCGGGAACTGGAACGGAACCCTCCCCTCCACGCTACGCCGCCCCTGCGGCGCTGCGCCGTCATCGGTGCTGGCCGCCTCGGGGCAGCGCTGTGCGCCGCCCTCCGGCTAGCGGGGCTGGACGTGAACGGGCCGCTCGGCCGCGACGCCGACGCGCGCGAAGCCGAGGTCGTGCTCCTCTGCGTGCCCGACGGAGAGATCGCCGCGGCGGCCGGCGCGATCGCTCCCGGCCGGCTCGTCGGGCACTGCTCAGGAGCCACGGGGCTCGACGTGCTCGCTCCCCACGAGGCGTTCTCCCTGCACCCGCTGATGACCGTGACGGGCGTGAAGGCAACCTTCGCCGACGCGGGCGCCGCCGTGGCGGGCGCGAGCCCGCGCGCGCTCACGACCGCGCGGGCGCTCGCCGTGCGGCTCGGGATGCGCCCCGTGGAGATCGCCGAGGAGGACCGCGCCCTCTACCACGCCGCCGCCTCGCTCGCCTCGAACTACCTCATCACGCTGGAGGCCGCCGCCGAGCGGCTCGCCGGAGAGGCCGGCGTGGGGCGCGAGGCCCTCGTGCCGCTCGTGCGCGCCACGATCGAGAACTGGGCGCGGCTGGGGCCCGAGCGCGCGCTCACCGGTCCGCTCGCCCGCGGCGACGAGGAGACCGTCGCCCGCCAGCGCGAGGCCGTCGCCGAGCAGGCCGGTGACCTCCTTCCCCTCTTCGACGCGCTCACGCAGGCGACGCGAGCGCTCGCTCGTCCCGTGGGAGCGATGCTATGAGGACCCTTCGCACGGTTCCCGAGCTGCGTGCCGCCCTGAGCGGAGCCCGCCGCGCGGGACGCTCGATCGCCCTGGTCCCCACCATGGGCGCCCTCCACGCGGGCCATGAGTCGCTCGTGCGCCGCGCGGCCGCCGAGCACGACGTCGTCGTCGTCTCGCTCTTCGTGAACCCCACCCAGTTCGACGAGGGCTCAGACCTCGCCGCCTATCCGCGCGACGAGGCCCGCGACGCGGAGCTCGCGGCCGGCGCCGGCGCCGACCTGCTCTTCGCCCCCGACGCGGCCGCGGTCTACCCACCCGGGTTCTCCACCTCGGTGTCGGTCGGCGGCCTCAGCGAGCCGCTCGAGGGCGCCGTCCGGGGCGCCGGCCACTTCGCCGGCGTGGCCACCGTGGTGCTCAAGCTCCTCAACATGGTCGGGCCCACGGCGGCCTACTTCGGCCAGAAGGACGCCCAGCAGGCGCTGCTCGTGCGCCGCCTGGTGCGCGACCTCGACCTGCCGGTGGCGGTCGAGGTGTGCTCCACCGTCCGCGAGCCCGACGGCCTCGCGATGTCGAGCCGCAACGCGCGCCTCAGCGCCGGCGAGCGCGCTCGCGCCGTGGCCCTCCCGCGGGCGCTCGCCGCGGCCGAGGCCTCGGTGGCCGGCGGCGAGCGCGAGGCCGCCTCGATCCTCCGCCGCGCCCGCGCGGCGATGGAGCCCCACGCCGTCGAGCCGGAGTACCTCGCGCTCGTCGGTCCGGACACCCTTCATCCGCTCGAGCGGATCGACGGCGGGGCCCTCTTCGCCGTCGCCGCCCGGGTCGGAGAGACCCGCCTTATCGACAACGTCATGTTGACACCGCCCTCGTCCAATGGGAGGTCCTAGCGAAGCCATGCACCGCACGATGCTCAAGAGCAAGATCCACCGCGCCACGGTGACCGACTGCGACCTGCACTACGTCGGCTCGATCACCGTCGACCCCGACCTGCTCGAGGCGGCCGACATCCTCGAGTTCGAGCAGGTCGCCGTGGTCGACGTCGACAACGGCGCCCGCTTCGAGACCTACACGATCGCGGGAGAGCGCGGCTCGGGCGAGGTCAAGGTCAACGGCGCCGCCGCGCGGCTCGTGCACCGCGGCGACACGGTGATCCTCATCTCCTACGCCACCTACGACCGCACGGAGCTCGCGCTCTACGAGCCGCGCGTGGTGCACGTCGACTCCGAGAACGCGATCATCGACGTCGACGCCGAGGTCGCGACCCTGCTCACCCATCCCGCCGCGACCCGCTAGGAGGCCGCCGTGTCCGCCGCCCCTCCCCTCCCCGGCTCCCCCACCGCCGAGCGCCTGCCCGTAACGCTCCCCCGGCTGGCCGAGAAGAAGCGCCTCGGCGAGCCGATCGTGATGGTCACCGCCTATGACTTCCCGAGCGCGCAGGTCGCCGAGGCGGCCGGAGTCGACGTCGTGCTGGTCGGCGACTCGGGCGCGATGACCGTGCTCGGCTACCCGAGCACGGTGCCGGTCTCCGTCGCGGAGATGCTCATGCTGAGCGCCGCCACCCGGCGCGGGCTCTCCATCCCGTTTCTCGTCGCCGACCTGCCCTTCGGCTCCTACGAAGCCTCGAACGAGCAGGCGATCGCCACCGCTCAGCGCTTCGTCAAGGAGGGCGGGGCCGACGCGGTGAAGATCGAGGGCGGCGGCACCTCGGTGGAGCGCGCCCGGGCGATCGTCGCCGCCGGCATCCCCGTGATGGGCCACGTCGGGCTCACCCCCCAGACGGCGACCGCGCTTGGCGGCTACCGCGCGCAGGGGCGCACCGCCGAGCGCGCCCTGGCCGTGGCCCACGACGCCCTCGCCCTGCAGGAGGCGGGCTGCTTCGCCCTCGTCTTCGAGGCGATCCCCGCCGGGGTGGCCGACGCGCTCATGCCGCGCATGGAGATCCCGGTCATCGGGATCGGGGCGGGAGCCGCCACCGACGGCCAGGTGCTCGTCTTCCACGACCTGCTCGGGATCTACGACGGCCTGAGCCCCCGCTTCGCCAAGCGCTACGCGGCGCTCAAGCCGGAGATGGTCGCCGGAGTCCAGGCCTACGCCGACGACGTGCGCGCCGCGCGCTTCCCCGCGCCGGAGCACACCTACTCGATCGACCCGGCCGAGCTCGCGGACTTCCGCGCCGGTCTGGGCTAGACGACGCGGGCACCGACACGCCGTCGACCCCCGCCGCCGCGCGCTCTAGACTCCGCGGCGATTCACCGGCCCTTCACACGCGCGCCGCCGGCGTGGGAGAGGCTCGTCTCGATCAGCCACGTTCGAGGAGGCTCGCGCATGTCGCGCCTGTCCCAGGTCTTCGCCCCCAAGGATCGCGAGTACTTCGACCTGTTCGAGCAGGCGGGGGCGAACATCCTGCGCGCCGCCGACCTGCTCGACCAGATGATGCGGGGCTACCCCGACACGGCCGGCCTGGCGCGGGACATCCTCATCTGCGAGCAGGAGGGCGACCGGATCACCCACGACGCGATCCGGCGCCTGAACCAGACCTTCGTCACCCCGATCGACCGCGAGGACATCTACGAGCTCGTCTCCGCGCTCGACGACGTGGTGGACTACACCGAGGAGGTCGCCGACTACCTCGGCCTCTACAAGATCGAGGCGCCGATGGAGCAGGCCCAGCGCCTGACGCACATCCTGCTCCACGCCGCCCGGGAGGTGGCCGAGGCGATCCCGCTCCTGCGCGGATTCAAGGACCTCTCCAAGCACACGGTGGAGGTCAACCGGCTCGAGAACGACGGGGATCGCGTCTCGCGCGAGGCGATGGCCTCGCTGTTCGACAACGGGATCGACCCGATGGTGGTCATCCGCTGGAAGGACATCTTCGAGCGGCTCGAGTCGGCGATCGACCAGACCGAGACGGTGGCGAACATCCTCGAGGGCATCGTCATCAAGAACGGGTAGGGCGCCCGCGCGATGCACGACACCACCATCCTCGTCATCGTCATCGCCACCGCGCTGGCGTTCGACTTCACCAACGGGTTCCACGACACCGCCAACGTCGTGGCGACGACGATCTCGACGCGTGCGCTTCCGCCCCGGACGGCGATCGCGATCGCCGCGCTGCTGAACTTCGCGGGGGCGTTTCTCTCGCTCAAGGTCGCCGCCGTGGTGGGCAAGGGCATCGTCGACCCGAAGACGATCACCACAACGATCGTGTTCGCGGGGCTCATCGGCGCCATCTTCTGGAATCTGGTGACCTGGTACTTTGGCCTTCCCTCCAGCTCCTCCCACGCGCTCATCGGCGGGGTCGTGGGCGCGGCTTTCGCGGCCCACGGCGCCCCCGCCGTGATCGGCGCCGGGCTGCTCGGCAAGGTGGTCATTCCCGCCTTGGTCGCTCCCGTGCTGGCCTTCGTGGTGGCGGGCACGGCGATCCTCCTCATCTACCGGCTGGTGGGACAGCTGCGGCCGGGTCCCGTGAACCGCGGCTTTCGCGTGGGGCAGATCGCCTCGGGCGGCCTGCTCGCGCTCGCCCACGGGACCAACGACGCCCAGAAGACGATGGGCGTGATGACCCTGGCGCTCATCGCCAACGGGAGCCTCGCCAAGACGGCCGGAACTCCCGACTGGGTCAAGGTCAGTGCGGCCGCCGCAATCGCACTCGGGACCTACAGCGGTGGCTGGCGGATCATCAAGACCATGGGCAGCCGGATCATCCGGATGGACTCGACCCAGGGCTTCAGCGCGCAGGGCGCCGGCGCCGCGGTGATCCTCACCGCCTCGCACTTCGGCTACCCGCTCTCTACCACCCACGTCATCTCCGGGGGCATCATGGGTGCCGGCGCGGCCAAGCGCTTCTCGGCCGTCCGCTGGGGCGTGGCGGGCAACATCGTGATCGCGTGGGTGCTCACCCTCCCCGCCGCCGCGGTGGTGGGCGCCGGGGTCTACGCGGTGACGCGGGTGTTCGGCGCCGGCGCGGCGGGTCCCGTGATCGTCGCCCTCGCCTGCATCGCCCTGATCGCGGCGCTATTCGCGCGACGCTTCCAGGTCACCGCGCGGGTGGCGACCGCGGAGTGATCGCGGCGCTCGTCGACACCAAGGCGCTCTTCAAGGTCGTGTGGGTATCGCTGGCCGGCGGCGTGGGCGTCACGCTCGCCTACTCACTCGTGGTCTTCGGAGTCGCCCGGGCGGGCGATCTGCGCCGTCAGGAGCGGGGCGCCGCGGCGGCCGGCTACGCCGTCCTCGCCGTCGTGGGGCTGGCGATCTGCGTCTGGGCCCTCGTGCGCGGCTATCTCCTGCTCATCGAGAAGAAGTGACGGGTGAGCGCTCGTCGGCTCTCCCAAGGCGAGGCCTAGAGCGAGTCGGGAGCGAGGCGCGGCTCGTCGGGAGCGACGGGAGCCTGCGCGATATCGACGTCGGTCTCGAGCGTCCCGTACTCCACCGACTTGAGCACCCGGGCCGGCGAGCCCGCCGCGATGGAGAACGGCGGCAGGTCGGTCGTCACCACGCTGTTGGCACCGATCACGCAGCGCTCGCCGATGCTCACTCCGCTCGTGACGACAACGTTGGCCCCGCACCACACGTTGTCGCCGATCCGCGTCGTGCCCTTGGAGGTGAAGCCCTGCCAGGTGACGGGCAGCGCGGGATCGTCGAAGCGATGGTTGCCGTCGGTGACAAAGCAGCCGTTGGCGAACATGCAGTGCGAGCCGATATCCACGAGCTCCATCGCCGCGATCATCACCCCGAGGTTGAGGAAGGTCCCCTCCCCGATGCGGATGCGCGCCTCGCCCGGCGCCGTGAGCCACACGCCCGGCTCGAGCAGCGCCCCGGGACCGATCTCCAGGCGCCCCTCGTCGAGCATCTCGAGCACGTTGCCGTGCACGGGCCAGCGGACGAAGGCCTCGCGCCGGAGGAAGTGCCAGTGGATCCGCGCCCGCCGCCACGGGAACGAGTTGCGCTCATACCAGCGCCACTTCTGTGCCCAGAGCTTGGCCTGCGCTCGGGTGGGAGCCATCGGCCCAGCCTATTGCTCGGCGGGCGGGAGGCGCCGAGCGATCTCCGCGCGCCGGAAGTCGAAGATCGCGTCGATGTCGCGGCGCACGAGCGCCACGTGGGCGATGGCGCCCAGCGGCCCGAGCGGGAGCCGGTAGCGCACCCGGTCGCGCATGAGGGTGCCCTCCGGGTGAGGCTCGAAGGTGTGGGTGTGGTGCCAGAGCGCATAGGGACCTCGGAGCTGGCGGTCGACGAAGCGCCGACCCGGCTCCCAGTCCTCGATCCGCGTGAGCCAGCGCAGCCGCACTCCGTGGAGCCTCAGCTCATACTCGATCAGCGTGCCGAGCCGCATCTCGATCGGCCGCGGCGTGAGGACCTCGAAGCCGAGGAACGGCGGGGTGATCTCCTCGAGGTTATAGGCGTCCTGGAAGAACTCCCACGCCTCGGAGGGAGGGCGAGGAAGCACCTGCTCCCGCTCGAGGACGTGGACGCGCATGCCGGCCCGGGACGGTAGCCCCTCGCTCTGTTAGCTTGCGCGCCGCATGCGGCTCGCGCGCGGGATCTCGGCGACCGATCTGGCGGGGCCGGTGCTCGTGGCCGCCGTGGTGCTCGCGGCCTTCGTCGGAGTGCGGCTGCACTCCTACGGGGGCGACCCGACCGGGTTCGTGCAGTTCGGGCGCACCGGCGTGGCCGTCATCCAGCCGCCGCCCGGAGCGATCATCCGTCCCGACCAGGGATACGACGGCGCGCTCTTCTGGCTCCAGGCCCACGATCCCCTCCTTCTGCGCAATCGGACCGTCGAGCGCCTGAACGTCGCCCACGGCGAGTTCCGCGCCGTGCGCGTGGCCTACCCCGCGCTCGCCGGAGCGCTGTCGCTCGGCTCGGACGGCGCCCTTCCCTGGACCCTGCTCGGGCTCGACGTCCTCGCCGTGCTCGCCCTGAGCGCCGGAGCCGCCGCCTTCTTGCGCGCGGAGGGCCGCTCGGGCTGGTGGGCGCTGGCGATCGGACTCTCTCCGGGGCTGATGCTCGCGCTGCTCCGCGACCTGAGCGACCCGGTTGCGACCGCCGCGGGTCTCGGCGGCCTCATGGCCTGGCACCATCGCCGGCGCCCAATCGCCACCGCGCTGCTGACGCTCGCGGTGCTCACCCGCGAGCCGATGGTGTTCGCGCCGCTGGCGGTGGGCCTGAGCGCCCTGCTCGCCGCTCGCGGCGGCGCTCACGGCGACCGCCAGCCCCTGCCGGAGCGGCTGCGGAGCGCGGCTCCCGTGACGCTGATCCCGCTGGCCGCGTTCGCCGGGTGGTACGCCTACGTGACCTTCCGCTTCGGCGGGACGCTCCCGGCCTCCACCAACCCGCCGGGTGAGTTCTCCTTCCCCTTCGACGGGCTTCTCACCGCCATCCGGGGCGAGAGCCATCGCCCGGCGATCGAGGCGGGGTGGGGCCTGGCCTACCTCGTCCTGATCCTCGCCGCGCTCGTCGCGGTGGTGCGAGCGCTCATCCGCTCGCGTGATGCGCTGACGCTCACCGCGGCGCTCTTCGCGGTCGCGGTCTGCCTCGAGACCTACGCGAGCGACAAGTGGACCTACACGCGCCAGACCGTCCCGCTCGTCCTCGCCCTCGGCCTGGCCGGTCTGGTGGGCCGGCGGCGCCTGGCCCCCGCGCTCGCCGCGGCCGTCGCCGGGCTGACCCTGCTCGCGCCGCTGGCGTTCCGAGCCTCGGCCGGGGCCTGAGCGCGGTCGCTCAGGCGGCCGCGGCGGCCTGCCGCCGCGGCGCGCGCCGGCTCACCTTGGGCGCCGGCAGCAGCGGAGCGAGGAACCGGCCCGTCACGGAGTCCTCCATCGCCGCGACGTCCTCGGGCGTGCCGGTGGCCATGAGATAGCCGCCCTCCTCGCCGCCCTCGGGGCCCATGTCGATCAGGCGGTCGGCCGTCTTGATCACGTCGAGGTTGTGCTCGATGACCACGATCGAGTTGCCGGCCTGCACCAAGCGCTGAAGGACCTCGAGCAACCGCTGTATGTCCGCGAAGTGCAGTCCGGTGGTGGGCTCGTCGAGGATGTAGAGCGTCCGGCCGGTGGCCACCTTGCTGAGCTCCGCCGCCAGCTTCACCCGCTGCGCCTCCCCGCCCGAGAGCGTAGTGGCGGGCTGCCCGACGCGCATGTAGCCCAGGCCGACATCGTGCAGCGTCTGCAGGCGGCGTCTGATCTTCGGGATGTGGGTGAAGAACTCGAGCGCCTCCTCGACCGGCATCTCGAGCACGTCCGCGATCGTCCTGCCCTTGAAGCGCACGTCGAGCGTCTCGCGGTTGTAGCGCTTGCCGTGGCACTGCTCGCAGGGCACGTAGACGTCGGGGAGGAAGTGCATCTCGATCTTGATCTGCCCGTCGCCCCGGCACACCTCGCAGCGCCCGCCCTTGACGTTGAAGGAAAAGCGCCCGGGCTTGTAGCCGCGCGCGCGGGCCTCCTGGGTCTTCGAGAAGAGCTCGCGGATCTGGTCGAAGAGTCCGATGTAGGTCGCCGGGTTGGAACGCGGGGTGCGCCCGATCGGCGACTGGTCGACCGAGATGATCTTGTCGAGCTGGTCGAGTCCGGTGATCCGCTTGTGGGCTCCGGGGCGCTGCTTGGCGCGGTGCAGCCGGTTGGCCACCGCCTTGAAGAGCACGTCGTTGACCAGCGTGGACTTCCCCGAGCCCGAGACGCCGGTGACGCACGTGAAGATGCCGAGCGGCACGGCGACGTTCACGTCTTTCAGGTTGTGCTGCCGGGCGCCCTCGATCTTCACGTGCCCGCTCGCGCGCCGGCGCTTGTGCGGCACCTCGATCCGCCTCTCCCCCGAGAGGAACTGGCCCGTCGCCGACTCGGGGATCCGCGCGACCTCGTCGGCCGTGCCGGCCGCGACCACGTGCCCCCCGTGCTCGCCCGCGCCGGGGCCCATGTCGACGAGGTGGTCGGCCGCGCGCATCGTGCCCTCGTCGTGCTCCACGACGAGCACCGTGTTCCCCAGGTCGCGCAGCCGCTTGAGCGTCGCGATGAGTCGCTCGTTGTCGCGCTGGTGCAGCCCGATCGAGGGCTCGTCGAGGATGTAGAGGACGCCCACGAGCGAAGAGCCGATCTGGGTGGCCAGCCGGATGCGCTGCGCCTCGCCGCCCGAGAGCGTGGCCGCGGCCCGCTCCATCGACAGGTACCCGACCCCGACGTTGTCCAGGAAGCGCAGCCGCTCCTCGATCTCGCGGAGGATGAGGCGGGCGATCCGGCGCTCGGTGTCGGAGAGCTCGAGCGCCTCGAGCCAGGCGATGGCCCGGCGGGCGGACAGGGCGACGAACTCGTGGATCGCCGTGCCGCCCACGCGCACTGCGCGCGACTCGGGGCGCAGCCGCGCCCCGCGGCAGTCCGGACACGGACGCACCGACATGTACTCCTCGATCTTCTCGCGCGCGTGCTCGGAGTCGGTCTCGCGGTAGCGGCGCTCGAGGTTGGAGACGATCCCCTCGAAGCTCGTCGAGTAGGAGCGCCGGCGCCCGAAGCGGTTGCGGTACTGGATGTGGATGCGATCGCCGTTCGTTCCGAAGAGAAAGAACTCGCGCGCCTCCTCGGGCAGCTCCTGCCACGGCGTCTCGAGGTCGACGTCGTAGCGCTCGGCGATCGACTGGGTGAGCTGCTCGTAGTAGTTCGACGCGCTCGTGGACCAGGGGACGATCGCGCCCTCGCCCACCGAGAGCGACGGGTCGGGGACGATGAGGTCCGGGTCGATCTCCATCTGGGATCCGAGCCCGGTGCAGCGCGGGCACGCGCCGTGGGGCGAGTTGAAGGAGAAGATCCGCGGCTCGAGCTCGGGCATGGAGATGCCGCAGTGCAGGCACGCGAAGCGCTCGGAGTAGGTGAGGACCTGCGACGCGGCAGCGGGGGCGGCGTCCGCGTCGACGAGCTCGATCTCCACGATGCCGTCGGCGAGCGCCACCGCCGTCTCGACCGAGTCGGCGAGGCGCTTGCGCAGCTCGGGCTTCATGACCAGGCGGTCGACGACCACCGCGAGGTCGTGCTTGAACTTCTTGTCGAGCTCGATTTGCTCGTCGAGCCGGCGCAGCTCGCCGTCGACCTTGACCCGGGTGAACCCCTCCGCGCGGAACTCCTCGAGCATCTTGCCGTACTCGCCCTTGCGCCCGCGCACCACCGGGGCGAGCACCATAAATCGGGTCCCCTCGACGAGCTCCATGATCTGGTCGATGATCTGCTCGGTGGACTGGGCGGCGATCGGGCGCCCGCAGTTGTGGCAGTGGGGTTGGCCGACGCGCGACCACAGCAGCCGCAGGTAGTCGTAGATCTCGGTGACGGTTCCCACCGTCGAGCGCGGGTTGCGCGAGGTGGTCTTCTGGTCGATCGAGATCGCCGGGGAGAGCCCCTCGATCGAGTCGACGTCGGGCTTGTCCATCTGGCCGAGGAACTGCCGTGCGTAGGCGGAGAGGGACTCGACGTAGCGGCGCTGCCCCTCCGCGTAGATCGTGTCGAAGGCCAGGGAGGACTTGCCCGAGCCCGAGAGGCCCGTTATGACGACCAGCGCGTCGCGCGGGAGGGCCACGGTGACGTCCTTAAGGTTGTGCTCGCGGGCTCCGGAGACCACAAGCTGAGCGGGCCCCGCGGGACGCGAAAGGGACTTCGGCGGCATGCCTTCCAGTGTACGACGCCGAACAGACGTTCGGGGTGGACGCGACGCGCGCGCGGCCCGCAACGTGCGTACGAACCTCGGCGTTCGAGCTAGCCCTCCACGCTCGCGTACACCTCGTCGAGCAGCGTCGAGCGGTCGTCGAGCTGGAAGTTCTCCGAGAGGTAGCGGTCGGTCTCCTCACGGGGTGCCCCGTTGAGAGCCATGTTCAGCGCGATGAGGCGCGCGCCCTCGGCGTCGGCGTTGCCCGCCGGCGCCCGCGTCCCGACCGCCGCTCGCGCGGCCAGCGGCTCGGAGCCGAGCTCGTCGTCGGGCTCGGCCTCCACCGCCCGCACGGACTCGTCGAGCTCGCGCGGGTCGGGGTGGACGGCGGGCACGTCGGGAGCGACCGGAGCGGCGACCGAGGTCTCCCCGTCCGCATGGAGATCCGGCTCGTGGTGAGCGGTCTCCGGGTGCGCGATCTCAGGCTCGTGATACCCGCTCTCGGACTCGGGATGCGCGGTCTCGGTCATGGAGAACTCGGGGACGGCCCCCCCGATCTCCTCCGTCTCGAACGGCTCGGGCTCGGGCTCGGAGACGTGTGGCGCCGGCGCGGCGGGCTCCTCCCACGCGAGCTCGGGCGGCGGAGGCTCGTAGGCGGGCTCGGCCACCGCCGGCGGGGACCAGGCACCCACCTCGGCCGAAGGCAACGTCGACGTGGTGCTGGAGTACGACGACGGGGCCTCGGGCGCCTCGGGCTCGAAGCCGCCTCCCACGCCGGTGGCCTCGTGCACCTCGCTCATGTTCTCCTCGAGCAGCGCGAGATCTGCGCCCAGCCGGTTCAGCCCGGTCTGGAGGCTTTCCACGAGGGCGTTCAGCTCGCTCTCCATCGCGTCGACCCGCCCGAGCATGACCGAGGTCGACTCGGACACGCTGCCGACGTAGTCCCGCGCCCGGTCCTCGGCCTGCTCACGGCAGCGGCGTGCCTCCTCCGTGGCGTCCTCGCGAATCTCCCGCGCCTCGTCCTCGGCCTGCCGTTCGATCTCCGCGGCGCTCGACTCCGCCGCCTCCACGATCGCGCGTACCTGCTCGCTGGCCGCGGAGGCCAGGGTCTCGGTGCGCCGGCGGCTCGAGCGCTTGAGGTGGTCGATCTCCTCCGCGATCTGGGCGAGGTGGGCGTCGACCACCTCCGGCTCGTAGCCGCGGCGGCCGATGGGAAAGTCCTTCTTCTCGATGGTCTGGCGCTCGAGAGCCAAGGGAAAACGTACCTCCGGAAGGGATTGGACGTCTGCTCAGCGTACCGAGGTCCGGCTCAGCGCGTGGCGGGGGTGGGCGAGCCCGGGGCACGCTCGGCCCGTGCGGCCTCGAGCTCACGCGCGAGCGCCTTGATCTCGTCGCGCAGCTTGGCCGCGTACTCGAAGCGGAGCTCCTCGGCGGCGACGAGCATCTCCTCCTCGAGCTCGACGATCGTCTTCTCGAGCTCCTCGGCGCTCAACTCGCCCTCCCGGCGCTTGACCCGCCGCCTGCCCTTGGGGACCTTGGACTCCATCTGGAGGAACTCGGCGATGTCCGAGATGCCCTTGACGATCGTCTCGGGGGTGATCCCGTGCTGCTCGTTGTAGGCGAGCTGGATCGCCCGTCGTCGGTCGGTCTCGCCGATCGCCGCCCGCATCGCGCGGGTCTCCTTGTCGGCGTACATGAGCACGGTGCCGGCCACGTTGCGCGCCGCGCGCCCGATGGTCTGGATGAGCGAGGTCTCCCCGCGCAGGAAGCCCTCCTTGTCGGCGTCGAGGATCCCGACGAGGGTCACCTCGGGCAGGTCGAGCCCCTCGCGCAGGAGGTTCACCCCGACGAGCACGTCGTACTCCCCGAGCCGCAGCTCGCGGATGATCTGGATGCGCTCGAGGGTGTCGATCTCCGAGTGGAGGTAGCGAACGCGAAAGCCCATCTCGAGCAGGTAGTCCGTCAGGTCCTCGGACATCTTCTTGGTCAGGGTCGTCACCAGCACGCGCTCGTCGCGGTCGACCCGGACCCGGACCTCGTTCATGAGGTCGTCGATCTGGTTCTTCGTCTCGCGCACCTCGATCGCGGGGTCGACGATCCCCGTCGGACGGACGATCTGCTCCACGATCCGGTTGGAGTGCGTGCGCTCGTACTCGCCCGGAGTGGCAGAGACGAACACGAGCTGAGGGGTGATGGAAAGGAACTCCTCGAACTTCTGCGGTCGGTTGTCCATCGCGCTCGGCAGGCGGAAGCCGTAGTCGACGAGCGTCTGCTTGCGGGAGCGGTCGCCCTCGAACATGCCGCCGATCTGGGGAACGGTCTGGTGGGACTCGTCGATGAAGCAGACGAAGTCGCGCGGGAAGTAGTCGATCAGGCAGTAGGGCCGGTCGCCCGGGTTGCGCCCGTCGAGGATGCGCGAGTAGTTCTCGATCCCCGAGCAGAAGCCCATCTCGCGGAGCATCTCCATGTCGTACTGGGTGCGCTGGCGCAGCCGGTGGGACTCGAGCAGCTTGCCCTCCGCCTCGAGCTCGGCGCAGCGGGCGTTCAGCTCGCGCCCGATCTCGGCCACCGCGCCCTCGATCTGCCCCTCGCGCACGTTGTAGTGGGTGGCGGGCCAGATCCCCACGTGCTCGAGGTCGTCCTGGATGAGCTCGCCCGTGAGCGGGTCGAAGTGCTGGAGGCGCTCGACCTCGTCGCCGAACAGCGTCGCGCGGAACGCCGTCTCCGCGTAGGCGGGGAAGACCTCGAGCGTCTCTCCCTTCACGCGGAAGGTGCCGCGCGCGAGCGCGGTGTCGTTGCGCGTGTACTGGATGGAGACGAGCTTGCGCAGCAGCTCGTCGCGGTCGACGAACTGGCCGCGGTTGAGCGTCAGGAGGTTCGCGTCGTAGACCTCGGGGGAGCCGAGGCCGAAGATGCAGGAGACCGAGGCCACGATGATGACGTCGCGGCGGGCGAAGAGCGCGGCGGTGGCGGCATGCCTGAGCCGGTCGATCTCCTGGTTGATGGCCGAGTCCTTCTCGATGTAGAGATCCTTCGAGGGGACGTAGGCCTCGGGCTGGTAGTAGTCGTAGTAGGAGACGAAGTACTCCACCGCGTTCTGCGGGAAGTAGGTGCGGAACTCGTTGCAGAGCTGCGCGGCCAAGGTCTTGTTGTGGGCGATGACGAGCGCCGGCTTGCCGACCTTCTCGATCGTCGAGGCCATGGTCATCGTCTTGCCGGTGCCGGTCGCCCCGAGCAGGGTCATCGCCCGCTCGCCTCCCTCGATCCCCTCGGCTAGCGAGGCGATCGCCTTGGGCTGGTCGGCGGCGGGGCGGTAGGTCGCGTCGAGCTGGTAGGCCGGCACTCCGCGAGGGTACCGCCGCTCGGGGCGTCAGGCCGACGGCCGGTTCAGCGAAAGACGAAGCCCCGTGTGCCCTAGGGCGACACAGGGCTTCAGGCGGCGCAGCCGTGCCCTACGCTGCCGCGGGCCAGATGACTGGTTCCACGAGAACCGCAGACGCGTCTAGGGTCCGGCGCGGAGGTGCTTGCCGGGTGGGCTACCCCCGGGTACCACATGGGGTACCCGGGGGTAAGCGGGTGCCCGTGCGGCTGTGCGGCGCATCCACGCACGATCCCAGCGGCCCCCGCTCACACGCCGCCACGGAATCACGCATTTAGGCGTCCGTGGCGCTGGCGCCCGGCGCCGACGCCCCGCCCTCGCCCGCATCGCCGCCGCTCCCGGCCGATCCGCCCCCGCCTCGCTCGCCCGTCGCCAGCCGGCTCTTGCGCGCTCCGTAGAGGAAGTAGACGACGAGGCCGACCGCCATCCACGCGAAGAACCGCAGCCACGTCGCCCCGGGGAGGTTGAGCATGAGGTAGAGCGAGGCGAGCACGGAGAGGATCGGGACGAGCGGGACGAGGGGCGTGCGGAACGCGCGCTGCAGGTCGGGACGCTTGCGCCGCAGCACGATGACGCCGATCGACACGAGCACGAACGCGAACAGGGTGCCGATGTTCACGAGCTCGGCAAGCACGTCGAGCGAGAGGAGCGCCGTGAGCGCGGCGACCGCGATGCCGGTCACGAGCGTCGTGCGGTACGGCGTGCCGAAGCGCTCGGAGACCTTGGAGAAGACGGGCGGCAGCAGCCGGTCGCGGCTCATGGCGAAGAACACCCGGCTCTGCCCCAGCATCAGGATGAGCATGACCGTGGTAAGCCCGGCGAGCGCGCCGAAGGACACGACCTGCGCGATCACTGGCTGGCCCACCGAGCGGAAGGCGTTGGACAGCGGCGCCGCGGTCTTGATCTGGGTGTACTTGACCATGCCGGTAACCACGAGGGAGACCGCGACGTAGAGGACGGTGCAGATGCCCAGCGAAGCGAAGATGCCGATCGGCAGGTCGCGCTGTGGCCGCTTGGACTCCTCGGCCGTCGTCGCCACCACGTCGAAGCCGATGAACGCGAAGAACACGAGCGCGGCGCCGCTGAAGATCCCGCCGATCCCGAACGCCCCCGACCCCAGCCCGAGATCCTGCAGCAGGGTGCTCTCCGACGAGGCGCCGGCGGCGCCCATCGAGCCCTTCGGCGGGATGAACGGCTGCAGGTTCGAGCCCTTCACGTAGAAGAGGCCGGCGACGATCACGAGGAGCACGATCGCCACCTTGATCGCGACGATGACCGCGTTGAAGCGGGTCGAGAGCCGGATCCCGAGGCACAGCAGCACGGTGAGGACGAGTACGATCCCCGCCGCCACGAGGTTGTGGTGGGTACCGTCGAGCCAGGTGGGGAGGTTGACGCCGAAGGTGTCCTCGAGCACCGTGCGGAAGTACGTGGACCAGCCCGAGGCGACGGTTGCCGCTCCGAGGGCGAGCTCGAGGATCAGGTCCCAGCCGATGATCCAGGCCACGAGCTCGCCGAGGCTCGCGTAGGAGAACGTGTACGCCGAGCCCGCCACCGGAACGGTCGAGGCGAACTCGGCGTAGCAGAGCGCGGCGAGCGCACAGGCGATGCCCGCGGCAACGAACGAGAGGGCGATCGCCGGGCCGGCGATCGTGCCGGCGGCCTTGCCGGTCAGGACGAAGATCCCCGTTCCGATGATCACGCCGATCCCGATCACCGTGAGGTCGATCGGCCCGAGCGCGCGCCGCAGCCGGCGCTCGGGCTCGTCCGTGTCGGCGATCGACTGCTCGACCGTCTTCGTGCGCAGCAGGTTCAGCGGCATCGTTCCCCCCGGTACGTGGCCTGTGCTCTGGTTCGAGCCCGTGCACGCGTGATCCTACGCCTCGCCGCCGACGCGAGGGCCGCGGCCCTACCGCACGGGCCCCAGGCCGAGCTCGCGCGCGTAGGAGCGCCGATACTCGCGCTGCGCGCCCAGCACCTTCGTCACGTAGGCTCGCGTTTCGGTGAACGGGATGTCGGCGGCCTGGAGATCGCCCGGGTGCCCGCCGGCGCGGGCGATCCAGCGGTTCACGTTCGTCTCGCCGCCGTTGTAGGCAGCGACGGCCGCCACGGTCTGCTGCCCGTAGCGGTCGAGCAGGTAACGCAGGTAGTAGGAGCCGTAGGAGATGTTCACCTGCGGCGTGGCGAGATCCGTCTCGGTGAACGCCGTTCCGCCCGAGCGGTGCGCGAGAAAGCTCGCGGTGGCGGGCAGGATCTGCATGAGTCCCTCGGCCCCGGCGGGCGATGTGCGCGGAACGAACTTCGTCTCCGCGTAGATCACCGCGGCGATCAGCGCGGGATCGAGCCGCTTGGCCTTGGCCTGCTGGCGGATGATGTCGGTGTGCTGGAGAGGCAGCACGATCTTCTGGGCCACCTTGTCGACCGTCGGCGCGATGATCACCACCGCCAGCGCGAGGAGCACGAGCGCGAGGAGGACGAGACCGCGCCGCGGGCGGCGCGAGGCCGGCGACGCCCGGCGCGCGCCCAGCGTTCTCAGGCGCGCCTCGCGGTCGCGCAAGCTCGTGTCGCGGGAGCTCATCCCTCCAGCTTGGCAAGGGTCTGCGACAGCGCCCGCTCGAGCTCGCTCTCCGTCCCGTCGTTGACCACGACCCACGTCGCGCGGCGTGCCTTCTCGTCCTGGGGGAGCTGGCGCGAGGTGCGCTCCCCGAGCGCCGCGTGGCCGCGGGCGCCGGCCCGCTCGGAGCGCACGCCCTCGTCGGCGACCACGGCGAGGGTGGCGTCGAAGCCCTTCTCCATCCCGGCCTCGAAGAGCAGGGGCACCTCCACCACCGCGGCGCGCGGCGGGTGCTCGCGGGCCGCCAGCTCCTCCCGCCAGGCGGCGATGCGCGCGCCGACCCGGGGCCAGAGGACCTCCTCGAGCCAGCCGCGGTCCTCCTCGGAGGAAAACGCGCGCCCGGCGACGGCCGAGCGGTCGACCCGGCCGCCCGGCGCCATCTCCTCGCCCCAGCGTGCGACGACGGCGTCGCGCAGCTCGTCGGTCTCGTAGAGCTCGTGCACCACGGTGTCCGTGGAGAGCGTCGCCGCCCCGAGGCGCTCGAGCGCCGCCAGCGCGGTCGACTTGCCCGCCCCGAGCCCGCCGGTCAGCCCGATGAAGGGAAGGCGGGCAGCGTCGCTCAGGACTCGGAGGGGTGCGGCTCGGCGGAGCTCTGCGGCTCGGCGGAGCTCTCGGGCTCGGCGGAGCTCTGCGGCTCGGCGGAGCTCTCGAGCTCGGCGGGGCTCTGCGGGTCGGCGGAGCTCTCGGGCTCGGCGGGGCTCTCGGGCTCGGCGGCCACCGCCTCGGCGGCGGCATGGTCGTCGGCGGGCGTCCCCTGATCGGTCACGCTCTCGGGGTCGGCGGCCACGGCCTCGGCCTGCGCCGCGTCGTCGCCGTAGAAGACGTCCTCGGAGAAGCCGAGCTCGGGCACGTGGTCGAGGTCGGAAGCGCCCGGGATGCCCTCGGCGTCCTCGGCATCGTCGAGATCGGGAGGGGCCGCGCCCTCGCGCTGGAGCGGGAGCACCTGGTCCTCCACCCGCTTGACCGACAGGGAGAGCCGGCGGCGCTCGGAGTCGATCTCGAGGATCCGCACCCGCACGTCGTCGCCAGGCTGGATGATCTCGCGCGGGTTCTCCACGTGATGCTGGGCGAGCTCAGAGATGTGCACGAGCCCCTCCACCCCATCGAGGATCTCCACGAACGCCCCGAAGGTGACGACCTTGGTGACCTTGCCCTCGAGCTCGTCGCCCACGCGGTAGGTGGAGACCACCCGCTGCCACGGGTCCTCCTGGGTCTGCTTGAGCCCAAGGGAGATGCGCTGGCGGTCGCGGTCGATGTCGAGCACCTTGACGTTGACCGTGGAGCCGATGGAGAGGATCTCGCTCGGGTGGTTGACGTGCGACCACGAGAGCTCGGAGATGTGGATGAGCCCGTCGATGCCGTCGAGGTCGACGAAGGCGCCGAAGTCGACGATGTTCGAAATCGTGCCGTCCACGACCTGGCCGGGCTGCAGGCGGTCGAGGATGCGCTCGCGGTCCTCCTTGCGCTGCTCCTCGAGCACCGCGCGGCGGGAGAGCACGACGTTGTTGCGCTGACGGTTGAGCTCGATGACCTTGCACTCGATCTGCTGGCTCGTGTACTCGTCGAGGTTCGGCACCCGGCGGATGTCGACGAGCGAGGCGGGCAGGAAGCCGCGCACCCCGAGGTCGATGATGAGCCCACCCTTGACCACCTCGATGACCGTGCCGATCACGGGCTCGCCGGACTCGGCGGCGGCCTCGATGCGGCGCCACGCCTTCTCGAAGCGGGCGCGCTTCTTGGAGAGGATGAGGCGCCCGTCCGGGTCCTCCTTGATGAGGACGAGTGCGTCGACCTCCTCGCCCATCTCGACCTCGTCCTTGGGGTCGACCGACTTGCGGATGGAGAGCTCGTGGGCGGGGATGACCCCCTCGGACTTGTAGCCGATGTCGACGAGGACCTCGTCCTTGTCGATGCGCACGACGTTGCCGGTGACGACGTCGCCCTCCTCGAAGGGGACGAAGGTGGCGTCGTAGTTGGGGACGAGCTGGCCGTCGACCTCGAGGAGGAGGCCGCCGGAGCCCTCGACGACCGTGGCGTTCTCCAGGTCGGAGGAAGGGGCGATGAGCGTGGAGGACATTGGTCGCAGAGGTTAGCTCAAACCCGGAGGGGCGCCCGTGCCGACCTATGATCCGCACGATGCCCGTGAGAGCCACCAAACGCGGCGAGCAGCGCACCCCCCTGCGCGGCACGTGGGACGTGCTCGTGTGCGGTGCGAGCTTCGGCGGGCTGGCCGTGGCCCGGGAGCTCGCCGGCTCGGGCGCGCGCGTGCTCCTGCTCGACCGCTACGAGGTGGGTGAGCGTCAGACCTCGGCCTGCGGGGTTCCCACGGACTGGCTCGTGAACCTCGGACTCGAGGAGTCCGTGCAGCAGACCTTCGCGGAGCTGGTCCTGCACATGTCCCACCGCACGATCCGCTACCGGCTGCCGTGGTCGTTCTCCACCTTCGACTATCGGGCGAGCTGCACCGGGTTGCGCGAGCAGGGCGACGCCGAGTTCGAGACCGCCAAGGTCGAGGGACGGACGGGCTCCACCGTGCGCACCGACCGCGGGGAGGTGAGCGCGCCGCTGATCGTCGACGCGCTCGGGTGGCGCCGCGTGCTCGGAGCGGGCGAGAACGTCCAGCCTCCCGACGCTCTGCTCTCGCGCGGCCTCGAGGTGCACCCGCGCGAGGGTGGCGAGGAGCTCGAGATCTGGATCGACCGCTCCTACGTCCCGGCGGGCTACGGCTGGAGCTTCCCCGCCGGTGCCGAGAAGCGGATCGGCATCGGCTCCTTCGACCCCCGCCACCACGTCAAGGAGCCGACCGTGCGCCTGGCGCACGACCAGGGCGCGGCGAGCGTCAACTACCAGGGCAACTGGATCCCCCACGCGATCCGGCCGGGAGCGGAGGACGGCATCTTCTTCGTCGGCGACTCGGCCGGGCACTGCCTGCCGCTCACCGCGGAGGGCATCCGCACCGCGCTCTACTTCGGGCTGGCCTGCGGGCGCGAGCTCCGCGCGGTGCTCGAGGGCCGCCTCGCGCCCGAGGAGGCGCTGCGCCGCTACGCCGCCTTCGTCGATGAGCACGCGTGGAAGTACCGTGCTCTGCTGCGCGTGCAGCGCACGGTTCCCCGCCTGCCACCGCGCGTGCTCGGGATGCTGCTCGGGACGATGGCCACGCGGCGCGTCACCGACTGGTCCTTCGAGCACTACCTGAACATCGCCCACCCTCGCTACGCGCTCTCCGGGCACGAGCCGCGCGCGGCGGACGCCGCCGGCCGGGCGCCGCTCGCGGCCTGAGCTATTCGCGCACCACGAGGTAGGTGCCGAGCGCGAGCAGCGCGACGCCCGCGAGCCGCAGCACGCCGACGGGCTGGCGCGGCACCCCGATCAGCCCGAACTGGTCGATGAGCACCGACGCGGTGAGCTGACCGGCTATGACCCCGGCGACGACGCCCGTGGCGCCGAGCGTGCGCACGGCGACGAGCGACGCTGAGACGAACGCGGCGCCGAACAGGCCGCCGAGATAGACCCACCATGGAAGCTCCCGGACAGCGCCCACCCGGCCGAAGCCGCCCCCGAAGAGCAGCGTGATCCCGACGAGCAGGATCGTGCCGACCCCGAAGGAGACGACCGCGGCCGGGAAGGTGCCGACCGACTTCCCCAGCCGCGAGTTGATCGGCGCCTGGAAGGCGACCATCACCCCCACGGCGGCGGTGATGGCCACCGCCAGCCCGCGCGCGAGCACCTACTTCGCCTCGAGCCAGTTCGGGCCCACGCCGGCGTCGACGGTCAGCGGCGGGTCGAGGGCGAGCGCGGAGACCATCTGGGCCGCGACGATCTCCCGGGCGCGCGAGGCCTCCTCCTCCGGGCCCTCGAAGAGCAGCTCGTCGTGGATCTGGAGGATCAGCCGCGTCTGCAGGCCGGACTCGGCCAGCGCGGCGTGACAGGAGACCATCGCCACCTTGATGATGTCCGCCGCCGTGCCCTGGATGACCGTGTTGACCGCGAGGCGCTCGCCGAGCTTACGCAGCTCCCAGCGGCGCGCGCGCAGCTCGGGCACCTGGCGTCGGCGCCCGAACAGCGTGGTCACGTAGCCGTCCTCGGTCGCGCGCTCGATCGTCGTCTCGATGAAGCGGCGCACGGCGGGAAAGCCGTCGAGGTAGCGCTCGATGAACTCCTGGGCCTCCTCCTGGGGTATCTGCAGCCGGTCGGCGAGCCCGTAGCCCGAGAGCCCGTACACGATCCCGTAGTTGACCATCTTGGCCTTGGAGCGAGCGCCCGCGTCGACCCCGTCGGGCGCGAGACCGAGGATCGAGCCCGCGGTGGCGGTGTGCACGTCCTCCCCGCGCCGGAAGATGTCCTTGAGCACCTCCTCCTCGGCGATGTGCGCGAGCACGCGCAGCTCCACCTGGGAGTAGTCGGCGGAGATCAGCACGTGGCCGGGCTCGGCCACGAAGCACGCGCGGATCTCGCGCCCGAGCGGGGTGCGGATCGGGATGTTCTGCAGGTTCGGATTCGTGGAGGAGAGCCGTCCCGTGGCGGCCGTCACCTGGTTGAAGGTGGTGTGGAGCCGGCCGTCGTCCGCGATGAGGAGGGGAAAGGCCTCGAGGTAGGTCTGGGCGAGCTTCGTCAGCTCCCTGAAGCGCTCGATCTTGGGGATGATCTCGTGCTCGCCACGGATGGCCTGGAGCACGCGGGCGTCGGTCGAGAACCCGGTCTTGCCGCGCCGCTTGCGCGAGAGCCCGAGCCTGACGAAGAGCACCTCGCCGAGCTGCTGCGGGGAGCCGATGGTGAACTCCTCCCCCGCGAGGGCGAAGATCTCGCGCTCGAGCGCGGCGGCCTCCTCGCGCACGCGCTCGGTGATCGCGCCGAGGCGGTCGAGGTCGAGCCGCAGGCCCGCCTGCTCCATGTGGCGCAGCACCCGCACGAGCGGCAGCTCGACGTCGTGGAGCAGTCCCTCGAGCCCGCGCTCGGCGAGCTGCTCGCGCTGGGCCGCCGCGAGCGCGCTCACGAGCAGAGCGTCCCCGGCGGCCGGGTCCTCGACGGAGGTCCCGAGCCCGCGCTCCTCGCAGAGCTCGGCGAACGGGTAGCCGCGGCGGGCGGGATCGAGGAGGTAGGCGGCCACCATCGTGTCGTGCGCGAGGAGGTCGGGCACCGCGCCGAGGGCCTTGGCGTCGTGGGCGATCACCCTCCGCTCGCCGCAGGCCGCGACGAGCTCCTCGGGCCGCTCGCAGGAGCCGGCCAGCACGATCCCCTCTCCCCCGTCTGCCCCGAAGCGCCACGGCTCGCCCTCGACGAAGAGCGCGTCCTCGGGCACCTCGGGCGCGCGCACCGCGAGCGCGAGCTCCTTGCCCCGCAGGCCCACGAGGTCGCGCAGGGCGCCCTGGCGCACCCGCGCGCTCAGCTCCTCCTCGCTCGCCGGTCGGGGCGCGGCGGCTTCGGGCGAGCCGAGCGCCTCCTCGAGCCGGCGCAGCGGGTCGCGCAGCTCCCAGCGCCGGAACGCCTCGCGCAGCTTGGAGCGGTCGGGGTCCTCGGCGACGAAGGCGGCGAGATCGATGCCCGCGTCGAGGTCGCGCACCATCGTGGCGAGCTTCTTGGAGATCCGCGCCGCCTCCGCGTGATTGCGCAGGTTCTCCTGGCGCTTGGCACCCGAGATCTCCTCCACGTGCTCGAGCACCCCCTCGAGCGTTCCGAAGCGCTGCAGGAGCTGGGCGGCGGTCTTGTCGCCGATGCCCGGCACACCGGGGATGTTGTCCGAGGTGTCGCCCTTCAGGCCGATGAAGTCGGGCACGAGCTCGGGCGGGATCCCGTAGCGCTCGATGACCCCGTCGCGGTCGTAGACGCGCGTGTCGGTGATGCCGCGCGAGGTCGTCATGATCTTCACGCCGCCGTCCACGAGCTGGTAGGCGTCGCGGTCGCCCGTGACGACCATGACCGGCACCCCGCGTCCCTTGGCCTGCTCGGCGAGCGAGGCGATCACGTCGTCGGCCTCGTAGCCCTCGACGCGCAGGTTGCGGTAGCCGAAGGCCTCGACGAGCGGCTCGAAATGCGGCCACTGCTCGCGGAGCAGGTCGGGGCGCGAGGAGCGCTGGGCCTTATACTCCGCATAGACCTCCTTGCGCCCCGAGGAACCCGCGTCCCACACCACCACCGTGGCCTTGGGCCCGTACTCCGTGAGGATCTTCACGAGCATGGAGGCGAAGCCGAAGATCGCGTTCGTCGGCTCGCCCGAGGAGGTCGCGATCGACTCGGGCAGCGCGAAGAACGCCCGGTAGGCGAGCGAGTTGCCGTCGATCAGGAAGACCTCGTCGTCGCGGTCGGGCATCGGTCGGCGAGTCTAGGTGAGCGAACTGCAAGTGCGACCACGAGGAGCCTCCGGCCCCGGCCGACGTAAGATCCGCCGCACCCATGTCGCACAGCGCCCAGTACTCACTCACCATCCGCGTGGAGATCGACCACCGTCCGGGAATGCTCGGCCGGGTGACTAGCGCCATCGGCGCGGTGGACGCGACGATCGGCGCGGTGGACCTCGTCTCGGTCGACGACTCGCGCACGGTTCGCGACATCACCGTCGACGCCGCCGAGCAGTCGGAGTGGGAGCGCATCACGGCGGCGATCGACGCCGTCGACGGCGCCCGCGTGATCGACACCACCGACCGCACCTTCGTGCTGCACATGGGGGGCAAGATCGAGCAGCGCAACAAGCAGCCGCTGCGCACCCGCGATGACCTCTCGATGGCCTATACGCCGGGCGTCGCGCGCGTGTGCATCGCGATCCACGAGGACCCCGACAAGGCCTTTCAGTACACGATCAAGCGCAACACGGTCGCCGTGGTCTCCGACGGGACCGCGGTGCTCGGCCTCGGCGACATCGGCCCACGGGCGGCCATGCCGGTGATGGAGGGCAAGGCGATGCTCTTCAAGGAGTTCGCCGGCGTCGACGCCTTCCCGATCTGCCTCGACACCAAGGACCCGGACGAGATCGTCGCCGCGGTCAAGGCGATCGCTCCCGGCTTTGGAGGGATCAACCTCGAAGACATCTCCGCGCCCCGCTGCTTCGAGATCGAGGACCGCCTCAAGGCCGAGCTCGACATCCCCGTCTTCCACGACGACCAGCACGGCACCGCGGTTGTCGTCCTCGCCGCGCTGCTCAACGCGGCCAAGCTCACTCACCGCCGGCTCGAGGAGGTGCGCGTGCTCGTCGTCGGGCTAGGCGCCGCCGGGGTGGCGGTCACGCGGATCCTGCTCGAGGCCGGCGTGCGCGAGATCGTCGGCTGCGACTCCCGCGGGGCGTTGCACGTCGAGCGCGCCGACTACCGCGACGGCTCGATGAACCCCGTCAAGCGCTGGTTCTCCGAATCCACCAATCCCGAGCACCGCAGCGGCGGGCCCGCCGCGATGGTGGAGGGAGTCGACCTCTTCATCGGGCTCTCGGGAGCTCGAGTGATGCCTCCGGAGGCGCTGGGACGGATGAACCGCGACGCGATGGTCTTCGCGATGGCCAATCCCAATCCGGAGGTCTCCCCCGAGGAGGCCGCGCCCTACGTGCGGATCATGGCCACCGGCCGTTCGGACTATCCCAACCAGATCAACAACGTGCTGTGCTTCCCGGGCGTGTTCCGCGGAGCCCTCGACGCCCGCGCGCCCGACATCACCGAGAGCATGAAGATGGCCGCCGCCCACGCGATCGCCGGGATCGTGGGCGAGGAGGAGCTGCGCGAGGACTACATCATCCCCTCGGTGTTCAACCGCGACGTCGCCGACGCGGTGGCCGAATCGGTCGAGCGCGAGGCCCGCGAGAGCGGCGCGGCCGAGGCGGGCGACGAGCTCGGGTTCGCCGCCGCCGACACGGAGCGCATGCGCGCCCTCTGAGCTCACGGCGCCTGAGGTCCGTACCGGGGTCGGAAGGTGATTTTCTGACGAGGAGGCCACGGCATGAAGGTGACGGTGACGGGAGCGACGGGGCTGATCGGCTCGCGGCTGCTCGCCGCGCTCGCGGCTCGGGGCGACGAGGTGCGCGTACTCTCGCGCGACCACGAGGGGGCGCGTGAGCGCCTTGGGGTCGACGCGATGAGCTGGGATCCCGAGGCGGAGCCGGCGGCCGCCGCGGCGCTGAGCGGTGCAGACGCCGTGGTGCACCTGGCCGGCGAGCCCGTCGCCCAGCGCTGGAGCGAGGAGGTCAAGGCGCGGATCCGCCGCTCCCGCGAGGTGGGGACGGCGAACCTCGTCGCCGGCCTGAGCGCAGCCGACCCGCGTCCCCGCGCGCTCGTGAGCTCCTCGGGCACCGGCTTCTACGGCGCGCGCGGAGACGAGCGAGTCGACGAGAGCTCCGCGCCGGGGCGCGACTTCCTCGCCCAGGTGTGCGTGGGGTGGGAGAGCGCCGCCGACGCCGCGGCCGAGCTCGGCGTGCGCGTGGTCAAGGTGCGCACGGGCGTCGTCCTCGACTCCTCGGGCGGCGCGCTCAAGACGATGCTTGCGCCCTTTCGCCTCGGAGTGGGCGGCCCGGTCGCCGGCGGGGGCCAGTACCTGCCCTGGATCCACGTGGACGACATCGTGGGCATCTACCTCGCCGCGCTCGACGGCGCGGAGTGGCACGGGCCCGTCAACGCCTCGGCCCCCGAGCCCGTGACCAACCGCGAGTTCTCCCGAGCGCTCGGCCGCGCGCTCCACCGCCCGGCGCTCCTACCCGTCCCGGAGCTCGCCCTGCGCGCCCTCTACGGCGAGATGGCCGAGATGGTCACTCAAGGCCAGCGAGCGGTACCCGCGCGGGCACTCGAGCTCGGCTACCACTTCCGTCATCCCGATCTCGACGAGGCGCTGCGCTCGGCGCTCGGGCAGTAGGGCGATAGGCGACCGTTCAGCCGCCCGGCGGCGCGTCGAGGAGGAGCCGGAAGCTCGGCCTCCCCCTCCGCACCCGGTAGCCCCCATAGGCGGTGAGCGTGCTGGCGCCCGAGCGCTCCAGGGAGTAGGCGCCGAGCGGAGAGTCCGCTCGCTCGAGCCGAGCGAGCTCCTTGACCACGGCGCGATGGTCCTGGGCGTGCTTGCCGGCGCGCCGGAGCGCCTCGAGGGTGACGTTCATCGCCTCGTAGCCATAAGGGGCCGAGGCGCCGGGCGCGCGGTGGAAGTGGGCGGTGAAGCGCTGCGCGAAGCGAACGGCCGATGGTCCGAGGCGCTCGCTCGGCAAGGAGATCGAGGTGAGGTAGCTCGCCCGCTCCGCTCCTCCCAGGTGAGAGAGGAAGGCGGGCAGTGCCAGCGCGCCGGGGGCGAAGAGGCGAGCGTGGGGCACGGCCGCGTGCAGCGCGCGCCACAGGCGCGTGGCGTAGGCCACGCCGGTGCCCGCGAAGAGGACGCCGTCAGGGGCGGCGGCCTGCGCCTGCGTGGTCAGGTTGGTGAAGTCGGTGGCGGCGACGTCGACCGTGATCTTCCCGGCCACGGTGAGGTCGGAGTCCGCGGCGTTCTGCCCCACCTCGTCGCCGAGGGAGCCGCCCGCGAGCGAGTTATCGCGCAGGATCAGCAGCCGCCTGACCCCGAGGCGCGACATCCAGCTCAGGAGCGCGCGGGCCTGCACGTTGTCGTCGGGAGCGATCCGCACGAAGGTCCGGTCGCCGCGCGGGTAGTACTTCTGCGGCTCTCCCGGGACGAAGCCCTCGGGCTCGGTGAGGCCCGCGAAGGTGTCGGTGGGCGAGACCTGCGGGATCCCCTGCTCGTTGAGCAGGGCGAGCGAGATCGCCGACCCTCCGGTGTCGGACTCCCCGAGGTAGGCCGCGGTCGTCTCGTCCTGCACGGCGAGTCGGGCGTTGGCCGCGACGGCCGCTGGCGTCCAGCGCTCGCCCCCGGCCGCGTCGTCGAGCACTCGCAGGCGCACGGAGAAGCGCCCGACCCGCCCTCCCGCCTCGGCGAGCGCGAGCCGCTCGCCGCGCACGAGATCGAGCGCCTGCGCGCGCCCCGGCCCGCTGAGCGGCGCACTGGAGTAGATCATGAGACGGTGCCCGGACGGCGGGCTCGTCTGCGCGCCGCCCGAGGAGCCGCAACCGGCCGCCAGGACCGCGAGCGCGAGCGCAGCGGCGGACGCTTCCCGGCGCACGCGCCTCGGCCGCGGACGGGCGGCGAAGGTGGAGCCTCGTCGCGGCCGCATGGCCGGCGAAGTCTAGGTTTCGCCTCTGAACCGGCCGATGTGCGCGGCGTTAGGCTTCCGCGCGTGCGCGTGGGGATACTGACCGCCGGTGGCGACTGCCCCGGCTTGAACGCCGTGATCCGCGCCGCCGCGCGGCGACTTCGGCGCCACGGTCACGAGCCGGTCGGTCTGCGCCGCGGCTACCGCGGCCTGGCCGAGAGCGACCACCTGACCCTCGATGACCAGCGGCTCTCGGGGATCCTGCACCTCGGCGGCACCATCCTCTCTACCTCGAGCTACAACCCGTTCCGCGAGCCCGACGGCGTGGAGAAGGTGGGCGCCGCCCAGGCCGAGCAGCCGCTCGACGCGGTCATCGCCATCGGCGGCGAGCACACGATGATGATCACCCGCCGGCTCTTCGAGGAGGCGGACGTGCCCGTCGTCGGCGTCCCCAAGACGATCGACAACGACGTGACGGGCACGGACTACACCTTCGGGTTCGACACCGCGGTGCAGATCGCCACCGACGCGATCGACCGCCTGCACTCCACCGCCCAGTCCCACGACCGGGTCATGGTCGTGGAGGTCATGGGTCGCAACACGGGCTGGATCGCCGCCTTCGCCGGGATCGCCGGTGGCGCCGACGGGATCCTCATCCCCGAGGTCGAGCTCACCGTGGAGGAGCTCGCCGCCGGCATCGCGGGCCGCCACGAGCGCGGCAAGGACTTCTCGATCATCGTCGTGGCCGAGGGCGCAAAGCTCGGCTTCGAGGGCGGCGAGCAGCGGATCGTGCGGGCCTCGAGCGAGACCGACGAGTACGGCTACCCGCGGCTCGGCGGCATCGGCCTGGCGCTCGGTCACCAGCTCGAGGCGCGCACGGGCTACGAGACGCGCGTCACCGCACTCGGCCACATCCAGCGCGGAGGCACGCCGACCGCGCGCGACCGCGTCCTCGCCACCCGCTACGGCGTCGAGGCGGCGGAGATGGTGATGCGCGGCGACTTCGGCCGCATGGCCGCCCTCCACGGCACGGAGATGACGAGCGTCGCCCTAGCCGAAGTGGAGGGGATCAAGACGCTCGACCTGCGCTATCTCGAGCTGGCGCGGACGTTCTTCGGGTAGGCGCCGACCGCTCCCGCGATCAGCCGGTGAAGCGCGGAGATGGATGATGGACACGGGCGCGCGCGGTCCTGAAGGCCACGTCTCGTCCCACGCTTCGGCCTTCGGAGCTGCTGGCGACGATGCGGAAGTGGTAGACGGTGTTCGGCCTGAGCCCCGCGATGCGAGCGGAGAGCGACCGGGCCGAGGTCCCCGAGCCCGCGCTGCGAGCCGGCGTGGCGTGACCGTACCTGGTGGTCCTTCCGAACTCGAAGCGGTAGGTCGTCGCCTTGCCCTCGGGGTTGACGCTCCCGGTGAGAGTGGCCGAGGTGGTCTTCACGCTCCTCGCCCTGCCCGTCGTGGCGATCGGCGTCTTCGCGTTGGAGCTTGCCACCGTGACCGCCACCGTGTTGCGCGCACCGTCCTTGAGCTGGAAGTCGACGACGTCACCGTCGAGGATCTGCGCAGCCCGAGCACTGGCTATGGCCGCCGCCGGGAAGCTGATCGTGACCCGGCTGGTCGGGTCGGACCCAGTGGCCGGATCCAGGCTGGTGGCTCCGACCTGCTTTACCCCGGAGGTGATCTTCCCGGCCCGGTCGAGCAAGTGGAAGTCCGCGACTCCCAGCGCTCCGCGCGCCGTCGAGAGAGCGGCGACCAGCCCGCGGAAGGTGAACGTCGCCGTGCCCGCGGCCGGGTTGACGCTCACCGCCGCGAGATCGGGCCCGTCGATGCGGCCGGCCTGGATCGGCGCCGTGCGAATCGCGGCGTAGGAGGTCGCGCTCTGCATCGCAGAGACCGCGCGGCCCTGCACCGCGCCACCGTTGGTACCCGCCGCCCCGGGTCAGCCAAACCGACCACCTTGTAGGCGACGTTGGCGAACTGAGCCGGGAAGTCCAGCACGACCTGGCTGGTGTTGCCCGCCGGTTGAGAGCTCGAGGACGGCGCGACCGAGGTGCCGTCTGAGGTGTAGAGCTGGAACTGGGCCGCGTCGCGGATCGTCACCGGCTGGTTGTAGGTGACGGTGGCCTGCGTCGGACCGCTCTGGGACACCGATTGGATGACCGGACGCGTGGTGAGACCACCGGCCGACCCCGTCGGGTTGACATCGCAACACGAGAACGCGGTGGGCCGGTCACGCACGGCCTTAGACAGCACGAAGAACCGAGACGGCGGGGTGACCGTCGCCGTCGCGGCCGGGACCCGGCACGTGACCGTGTTGCCGCTGATCGACACGCCCGGCGAGGCGGTAGCGCTCAGAGCGCCGCACGACACCACGGTGCCGTCGGCCCCGTAGTAGCCAAAGGCATTCGTAGGGTTGGTCGGGCTGTTGAAGACGTTCGGCGGCACCACCGTCGGCGTGGCATCGAGCGCCTGATCGAAGGTGTAGGTGATGGTGACGTTCCCGCCCTGCGCCGGGGAGACGGTCGGCGTGCCCACGAGATCCGGCCCCGCCGAGAATCCGGGCTGAGGGGTCTGCGCCGTGCCCTCCAGGGCCAATCCTCCCCCGACGTTCGGGCTGCCGGCCGTGCCGTTGATCGTGCCGCCGCTCACGCTCGCGCGGGTGAAGTCGGTGAGCGGAGCGTCGTTGGCCCCATTGGCGAACTGGGCCACGATGCAGTTTCCGGAAGTTGACGAGATCGTCGCCGTGGAGGCCGGAGCCACACGGTTCACGTCGTAGCCCGCCACCCTGATGCGGTTCGGGCTGACCACCGCACCACCGGCAGGGTGAAGCACACCCGCAGCGTGTTGTTCGCCTCGATCGTCGCCGAGGTCGGCACCGGCACGTCCAGCGACGCCTGCGCCCCTCCGGCCGCCGGTGCGCCATGAGCCGCGGGCGCGAACAGAGCCGCCGCCAGCAACGCTCCGACCAACAGCCACCTCAGCCGAGCCGAGCTCGTTCCGCCTACAAGCACCAGACGCCTACCTTTCTCTTTCGGTTCTGCGGCATGTCGATCGACGCGCGTCCAGCGCGATGCACGAGATCATCCCGTGAAGTGCGGACGAGGCGGCGGGATGGGCGCGAGCAGGACCGCGTGGGAATCACTCCGCCGCCCTTCAAGCGCGGCTACTCGCGGTTGCCGGGCAGAAACGGCGCGACGATCCGCGCGGTGGCGGCCACGAGCGCGAAGAGGATGACCACGAGGAAGCCGTCGAACGCCTTGATCCCCTGCGCCCACAGGATGATCCAGATCGCCAGCCCGGCGGTGATGGTGAGCACGAGTCCCATAGAAAGGCGGATCCTAGAGGACGAGGGCGTCGGCCATCGCGGCGAGCACCTCGGCCACCGCGGCGGGTGGATCGGCGGCCTCGCCCGCCGCACGTACGAGGCGCGAGCCGACGATCACGCCGTCGGCCCCCGCGCGCGCCGCCGCCGCCGCGTGCTCGGGAGTGGAGATCCCGAAGCCCACCGCCAGCGGCACCTCGGTGTGCGCGGCGGCGCGGGCCAGCACGGCGGCCAGGTCGTCGGCCGGCGCGGCACGCTCCCCGGTGGTGCCCGCCACGGAGACCGTGTAGAGAAAGCCGCGAGCGACTGCCCCGATGCGGCGCAGTCGCTCCTCGGGGGTCGTCGGGGCGACGAGCGGCACGAGGGCGAGGCCGCGGGCGTCGCAGGCCTCGAGCACCGCCGGCGCCTCCTCGAGCGGCAGGTCGGGGACGATCACCCCGCTCAGGTCCGCGCGCGAGAGGGCGTCCGCGAAGGCCTCGACCCCGCGTGCGTAGAGGAGGTTCGCGTAGCACATGAGCACCACCGGGACGCGCGGCGCGAGCTCGCGGGCCACCTCGAGCACGCCGAGGAAGGTCGCTCCCGCGCTCAACGCCTGCGTGCCCGCGGCGTGGACCACGGGACCGTCGGCGAGCGGATCGGAGAACGGCACGCCGAGCTCGACGAGGTCGGCGCCCGCGTCGGCGTAGGCCGCCCCGATCGCATGCGAGGTCGCGAGGTCGGGAAAGCCGCCCATCGCGTAGGGCATGAGCGCGGCGCTCCGCCCGCTCTCGCGCGCGCCGGCGAACGCCTGGGCGATCCGCTCCGCGCCGGAGGTAGCCGACGGGCGGAGCGCCCCGCCCGGGCGCTCGTCAACCGCGCGGCTCACGCGCCTCGCGGTCCAACTCGTCCTGCCCGGTGATCTCGGCCAGATCCTTGTCGCCGCGACCCGAGAGGCAGATCAAGTCCACTCCACCCTCGCGGGCCCCATCGCCCGCCTCGCCGGAGAGCGCCCAGGCCAGCGCGTGGGAGGACTCGAGCGCGGGGATGAGACCCTCGAGCCGGGCGACGCGGCGCAGGGCGGCGAGCGCGTCGGAGTCGGTGACCGCGACGTAGCGCGCGCGCCCCGAGTCGCGCAGCCAGGCGTGCTCGGGACCGGCGCCCGGGTAGTCGAGCCCGGCGGAGATCGAGTGGGCTTCGAGGATCTGCCCCTCCTCGTCCTGCATGATCGCCGAGAAGGAGCCGTGCAGCACCCCTCCCGGGCCGCCGACGGTGAGCGGCGCGCCATGGCGCGGCGTGGCGATGCCCTCTCCCGCGGCCTCCACCCCCACGAGCTTGACCTCGGGGTCCTCGATGAAGGGGAAGAAGGTCCCGATCGCGTTCGAGCCGCCACCCACGCAGGCGATCACCCGCTCGGGCAGGCGGCCCTCGCGCTCGAGCATCTGCGCGCGGGCCTCGTCGCCGATCACCCTCTGCAGGTCGCGCACGAGCACGGGGTAGGGCGCCGGGCCGACGCACGAGCCGATGATGTAGTGCGTTCCGTCCGCGTTGGCCACCCAGTCGCGAATCGCCGAGGAGACCGCCTCCTTGAGCGTCCGGCTGCCGACCTCGACCGGCGAGACGGTGGCGCCGAGGAGCTCCATGCGCTCGACGTTGGGTCGCTGGCGGCGCATGTCCTCCGTGCCCATGTAGACCACGCACTCGAGCTCGAGCAGCGCGCACGCGACCGCGGTGGCCACTCCGTGCTGGCCGGCGCCGGTCTCCGCGATCACCCGCTGCTTGCCCATCCGGCGCGCGAGGAGCGCCTGGCCGAGCGCGTTGTTGATCTTGTGCGCGCCGGTGTGGAGCAGGTCCTCGCGCTTGAGGTAGATCGTGCGGCCCGCCGCCTCGCTCAGGCGCTGCGCGCGGTAGAGCGGGGTCGGACGTCCCGCGAAGTCGCGCAGCAGCCCGTCGAGCTCGGAGCGGAACGCCGGGTCCTCGCGCGCGTCGATCCACGCTGCCTCGAGCTCGGCGAGCGCGGGCATGAGCGTCTCGGGTACGTACTGGCCGCCGTAGGGCCCGAAGCGGTGCGCGAGGGCCGTGGGCGCCGCGGGCGTCGAGCTCACTCGACCACCGTCTCGAGCACCTCGGCGGCCGCGGCCTCGGCCTGGGTCGTGGGCGCCGTCGCGCCCACCGCGGCGGCGAAGCTCGCCAGCTTCTCGGCGTCCTTGACTCCGGGCGAGGACTCCGTGCCGCTGGCCACGTCGACCGCCCAGGGGTGCACGGCGGCGATGGCCTCGCCGACGTTCTCCGGCGTCAGGCCGCCGCTGAGCACGAGCGGGATCGTGCGCTCGCGGCGGTGGCGCACGAGCTCCCAGTCGAAGGTCTCCCCCGTGCCCCCGGGCCGGCCGGAGCGAGCGGTGTCGAGGAGATGGAAGTCCGTGCGAAAGGCACGCAACGCCTCGATCTCGGCCCGGGTCTCCCCCACGCGCGCGACCTTCATCACCTTGCATCCCGTGCGCCGTGCTACCTCGCCGCAGTAGGCCGGACCCTCCTCGCCGTGGAGCTGGAGCATCGTCAGGCCGACCGCGTCGGCGGTCTCGGCCACCTCGGGCAGCGGCGCGTTGACGAAGACCCCGCACACCTCGAGTCGGCGGCGGAGCGTCGCGGCGATCGCGGCAGCGTCGTCCATTGCGCAGCGCCGGGGGGAGGACGGGTGGAAGATCAGCCCGACCGCCCAGGCGCCGAGGTCGGCCGCCCGCTGGGCGTCTTCGAGCCGCGTCATGCCGCAGAACTTGATGCGGGGGGCGCGCTCGTCCACGGGTTCCATGGTAGAGGCGCGAGGGGCGCCGGTTCACGCGGCGACGGTGAGCGCGCGGCAGGCGGCCTCCACGTTCTCGGCCCCCATGAGCGACTCCCCGACGAGCACCGCGTGGACTCCGGCCCGCGCGAGCTCGTCGAGCTGTTCCCGGGCGCCGATACCCGACTCGGAGACCACGGTCGTCCCCTCGGGCACGCGCCCGAGCAGCTCGAAGGTGCGCCGCACGTCGACCGAGAAGTCGCTCAGGTCGCGGTTGTTGATCCCGAGCAGCTCGGGCTCGACGGCGAGCGCGGCGTCGAGCTCGCGGGCGTCGTGAACCTCGACGAGCACGTCGAGGGAGAGCTCCCGCGCCTGCGCGTGGAGCTCGGCGAGCGCCGCCGGCTCGAGCGCGGCGACGATGAGGAGGATCGCGTCGGCCCCCGCCGCGGCCGACTCCACCACCTGGTAAGGATCGAGCACGAAGTCCTTGCGCAGCACGGGCAGCTCCGTCGCTCCCCGCGCGGCGCGCAGGTCCGCGAGCGAGCCGCCGAAGTGAGGCTCCTCGGTGAGCACGGAGAGCGCCGCCGCGCCGCCGCGCTCGTAGGCCCCCACGACCTCCTCCACCGTGGCGCCCTCGCGGATCGTGCCCACCGAGGGGGAACGGCGCTTGTGCTCGGCGATCAGCGCGACTCCGGGACGGCGGAGGGCCGCAGAGAACGGGCGGCGCGCCTGGGGAGCGGCCAGCGCCTCCTCGAGCGCGGAGAGCGGGGTCGTGCGGCGCCGGCGCTCCACGTCCTCGCGCGTCGTGGCGATGATCCGCGCGAGCACGCTCATCCGGCGAGCTCCTCCGTGCGGCGGGCGAGCGCGTCGAGCAGCCGCGCCGCCTCACCGGAGTCGATCGCCCGCTCGGCCGCGCGAACGCCGCGCTCGAGCGAGGAGGCGACTCCCGCCGCGTAGATCGCCGCTCCCGCATTGAGCGCGGCGAGCTCGCGCGGGGCGCCGCGCTCCCCGTCGAAGATCCGTCGCGTCGTCGCGGCGTTCTGGGCCGGACTCCCCCCGGCGACCGCGGCGGGGTCGGCGCGCGCGAGCCCGAGCTCGGCGGCGTCGACGACGTGGCGGGAGAGCTGCCCGTCGCTCAGCTCAACGACGTGGGTCGGCGCCGAGGTGCTGAGCTCGTCGAGTCCGTCCTCGCTCGAGACCACGAGCGCCCGCCGCGCCCCCAGACGGGCGAGCGCGGCGGCCATCCGCTCGAGGTAGGACGGGTCCGAGACGCCGATGAGCTGGCGCGTCGCTCCCGCGGGGTTGGTCAAGGGCCCGAGGAAGTTGAAGATCGTGCGGACCCCGAGCTCCTTGCGCACGGGCACCACGAAGCGCGTCGCGGCGTGGTGGAGCGGCGCGAACATGAAGCCGAAGCCGAGCTCCTCGATGCAGGAGGCGACACCCGCGGGCGAGAGGTCGATGCGCACCCCGAGCGCCTCGAGCAGGTCGGCCGAGCCCGAAAGCCCGGTGGCCGAGCGGTTGCCGTGCTTGGCCACGGGACAGCCGGCGGCGGCGGCGATCAGCGCGGCGGTGGTCGAGACGTTGAACGTCGTCCGTCCCCCGCCCGTGCCCGCCGTGTCGAGCAGATCCTCGCGCGCGGCGCGCACCGGCGTGGCGAGCGCGCGCATCGTGCGCGCGAGGCCGGCGAGCTCCTCCTCGGTCTCCCCCTTCACGCGCAGGGCGATGAGGAAGCCGGCGATCTGGGTCTCCGAGGTGCGGTCGGCCATGACCTCGGCGAGCACCTCGGAGGTCTCTTCGGCGCTCAGGTCACGCCCCGAGGCGAGCGCGTCGATCGCGCGGGTGAGGATCGCGTTGGGCACGGCGTCAGCGCGCCCGGGTGAGGAAGTTCTGCAGCAGCTCGCGCCCGTGGTCGGTGAGCACCGACTCTGGGTGGAACTGCACGCCTTCGACCGGGAGCTCGCGATGGCGCACCCCCATCACCACCCCGCCGCCGAACGCCGTGCGCTCGAGGCAGTCGGGCAGCTCGGGGTCGACGACGAGCGAGTGGTAGCGCCCGACGACGAGGGGGCTCTCGAGCCCGGCGAACAGGGTGCGCCCGTCGTGCTCGATCGTCGTGATCTTTCCGTGGACGGGGACGTGGCGCATCACGCGCCCCCCGAACGCCTGCGCGATCGACTGGTGTCCGAGGCACACCCCGAGCGTGGGGATCCCCGCCTCGGGGAAGCGGCGCACGACCTCCACCGAGATCCCGGCCTCGTGCGGAGTGCACGGACCAGGCGAGACGACCACGCGGTCATAGCCGCGGAGCATCAGATCCTCGACCTCCGCGCGGTCGTTGCGCACGACCTCGAGCTCGGCGCCCAGCTCCCCCAAGTACTGGACCAGGTTGTAGGTGAAGGAGTCGTAGTTGTCGAGGACGAGCACGCGCACGGCGCCCGCAACGGTAACGGCGGCGGCCGGGGAGACGAAGGGTCAGGTCGACTCGCCCGCGAGCTCCTCCCAGAAGCGAACCCACTCGCGCTCGTGGGCGATCCCTGCGCACGGCGCGAGCCGCGAGCCGCGTGGCTCCGCGCCCGAGTCGTGGGCGGCCTGGGCCTCGCAGGCGGCGAGCTTCTCGGCGTGGGCATCGCGCTGGGCGGCGGCGAAGGTGGCCCGGTCGCCGCCGAACAAGAGCTTGAGCAGGGCCGGATCGGGCAACTCGGGGAGCTCGGCGGCGCTCGGCTCGGCGCGCCAGCGGGTCAGCGCCTCGCTTTCCGTCGCGCGCCCACGCGGCCGGCGAGATCGCCCCCGGCGGACGGAGGCCGCGACGGGGTCCGCGTATCCGGTGGCCAGGAGGCGCTCCCGTGAGCCGAACGTCCACGCACCGTCAGCGAAGGCACGGTAGACGGACGTTCGCCGCCGGCGACGACACGGAACGCGCCGCGCTTCGGCTACGGCCAGTCGGGCTGCTCCACCGCCAGCTCGATCGCGCGCAGCACTCCGCGCGCCTTGGCCTCTGACTCCGCCCGCTCGTAGGCCGGCTGGGCGTCGGCCACCGTGCCGCCGCCGGCCTGCACGTGGGCCACGCCGTCCTTGACCACCACCGTGCGGATGTGAATGCACGTGTCGAGGTCGCCGGCGTAGGAGAGCCAGCCGATCGCGCCGCCGTAGCCGCCGCGCTTGATCGGCTCGAGCTCGTCGATGATCTGCATGGCGCGAACCTTGGGCGCCCCCGAGAGCGTGCCGGCGGGCAGCACGGAGCGCAGCGCGTCGATGGCCTGGACGTCATCGCGGAGGGTCCCGGCCACCGAGGAGACGATGTGCATCACGTGCGAGTAGGTCTCCACCGCCATGAACTCCTCGACCTCCACCGAGCCGAACTCGCACACGCGGCCGAGGTCGTTGCGCCCGAGGTCGACGAGCATCACGTGCTCGGAGCGCTCCTTCTCGTCGGCAAGGAGCTCCTGCCCCAGACGCTGGTCCTCGGCCGCGGTGGCGCCGCGCGGGCGCGTGCCGGCGATCGGCCGGGTGGAGACCCGCCGACCGGTCACGGTGAGCAGCGGCTCGGGGCTCGCGCCGGCGATCTCGAAGTCGCCGAAGTCGAGGAAGTACATGTACGGGCTCGGGTTGACCGCCCGCAGCCCGCGGTAGATCGAGAAGGCCTCCACGGGCACGGGCGCCGAGAAGCGCTGGGAGGGAACGACCTGGAAGGCGTCGCCCGCGTGCACGTACTCCACGATGCGCGAGACCATCGCCTCGAAGCGCTCGGGCTCCATGTTCGAGCGGAACTCGGGCGCAGCGCGCCGCGGCGCCGGGGCGGCGCGCGGGACGGGCCCGGCGAGCCGGCGGCGCACGTCGGCGATGCCCTCCACCGCGGCCGCGTAGGCGGCCTCCAGGTCCGCGCCCGGCTCGGCGTAGACGTTGGCGAGCACGGTGATCGTGCGCTTCACGCCGTCGAAGACGACGAGCAGATCGGAGAGCATGAGCGCGAGGTCGGGCAGGCCGAGGGGGTCGGGGTTGGGCGGGCCGAGCGGCTCGACCGTGCGCACGAGGTCGTAGGCGAAGAAGCCGACCGCGCCCCCGGCGAACGGCGGCAGGCCCTCGAGCGGCGCCTGGCGGTAGCGTCCGACCGCCCGGGCGGCGAGCGCGTAGGGGTCCTCCTCGCCCGAGCTGTCGCCGGGCGACCAGCGCACCTCTACGCGGGGACGGAACCCGAGGAACGACCAGCGCCCGACGCGCCCCTGCTCGGCGGACTCGAGGAGAAAGGACGGCTCCTGGACGCGAAGCTTGAGGAACGCCGAGATCGGCGTCTCGCAGTCGTCGATGAAGGTGTGGCGCAAGGGGATGAGGTTGAACTCCTCCGCGAGCGCGCGGACCTCCTCGAGAGAGGGAGTAACGGCCGGCGCAGCGGGATCAGCGGCGACGGGCATCGAGCACCCGCTCGGCGTCGGCGAGCGCGAGGTCGCGCGTGCGCAGGAGGACGCAGAGGTGATAGAGCAGGTCGGCCGCCTCCTCGCTCACGCGCTCCTCCCTCTCCTCGCGCACGGCGCGCGCCACCTCCTCGGCCTCCTCCTCCACCTTGACGCCGGCCTGGGCCGGGTCGGCGAGGAGCGCGGCGGTGTAGGAGCCGGCCGGTGCCCCGGCCGCGCGAGCGGCGATCGTCCGCTCGAGATCGGGCAGCGCCTCGTGCGGCGCGCGGAGCTCGACCTCACCGGAGTGAAAGCAGGTGCGCTCGCCAGTGTGGCAGGCGGGGCCGGCGGGCTCGACGAGGGCGAGCACCGCGTCGCGATCGCAGTCGAGGCGCAGCGCGCGCACGCGTTGGACGTTGCCGCTGCTCGCTCCCTTGTGCCAGAGCTCGTCGCGCGAGCGGCTCCAGAGGTGCACCTCGCCGGAGTCTCGCGTGCGCGCCAGCGCCTCCGCGTTCATGTAGGCGAGGGTGAGCACCTCGCCCGTGCGCCAGTCCTGGACCACGCACGGCACGAGGCCGTTTGCCCCCCACTTGATCTCGGCCGCGTCCATCGCGAGCGCAGTCTAGGTCGCGTGCTCGAGCCGGGTTTCGCGGCGCAGGGCGGGGGTAGGCGATCTTCCATGACCGAGTCACCCATCACTCCCCAGACGCCCGAGCCCGCCGAGGGTGGCAACGACACCTTCGAGGAGCAGCCGGGCAGCGGCACGCCCGAGCGCCACCCCACCGACAAGGAGCCGCGCGGCAACCCGCCGGTCGACGAGGAGGCCCTGCAGCGGGGCAAGGACGCGCTCGACCGCGTCAGCCCGCACTAGAGGGCGGGAACTGGCGGCGCCTCGCGCGGCCTCGCCCGCGGGGCGACCGGCGCCGGGGGAGGCGCCTGCTCGAGGTACCACGCGAACGCCCGGCGCACCAGCGCGCGAGTGCTCATCGCGCGCAGGAACAGGGTGAGCAGACGCGGCGGCAGCGCCGGCAGCAGGCGCTGCCCTCCCAGCAGCAGCGCATAAGTCCGCGCGTGAGAGGCGCTGAACGCGCTGTAGCGGCGCAGCGCCTCTTCGCGTGAGCGCTCCCCGCTCAGCACGGCTCGCAGCTCGGCGCCGCACGCGATCCCGAAGTGGAACGCCGGGCGGATTCCCTCGCCCGAGAGCGGCAGGCAGTGCCCGGCGGAGTCACCCACGAAGAAGACGCCGTCCTCGGCGGCGGGGCGAAGCCGGTGGGGGAACCAGTTGCCCTGATACCCGACCGCGTCTCGCTCGAGCCGCCGGGCGAGCTCGCGCGTGGGCTCCTTGACGTGGTCGCGCGGCGCGTAGGAGCCGATCCCCACGCGTTGCTCTCCGGCGGCGGGGACGCTCCACCCGTAGCCGCGGCGCACGAGCGAGCGGTCGACCCAGATCGCCAGCTCCTCTCCGCCACCTCGCGGGTGGACCTCGAGGCCGCGAGACAGAGGAGCCTCGGGGGGCTGGAAGCCCCCCCCGGAGGCGCCGAGGACCCGCCGCCAGCCCAGCGCGTCGACGATGAGCGGGGCGTGCAGGTCACCCCGATCGGTGTGCACCGTCCCGCCGCTGCGGCCGTGTACCTTGGCCGTCTCGAATCGCGCCTCGCCGCACTGCTCCCACAGCTCCCGGCAGAGGATCCGATAGTCGAAGGAGGACCAGGTCCACGGGAGCCGGTAGTGGTAGGCCCCGTGCGGGGTGGCGAAGCGCATGCCGGTGAGCTCTTGGCGGAGGGATCGCTCGACTCCCATCGCGTGGAGCCACGGGGTGGGCACGGCGCACGCCGAGGTCGCGCGCTCGCCGATCTCGTAGCGATCGACGACGAGCACCTCGGCGCCCGCACCCGCGAGCTCGCGCGCCACCGCGAGCCCGGCGAAGCTCGCTCCGCACACGAGCACGTCGGGGCGCTCGCCGGCGAGCGAGGTGCGCTCGCTCCCCCGTGCGGTCGCCCGCCGGGTCACGCCGCGCCTCGCAGCCCCGCCAGCGCCGCGCGTCCGAGATGCCACGGCGGCGGGATGACCCGACGCCCGAGGACGTCGAAGTTCACGGCCTCGATGCGGTCGAGCAGCGCGCCATAGACCGAGCGCGCCAGCCGCATCCCGGGCCGCACGGGCGGCGCGACGGCCTCCACCGCGATCTCTCCGTCCCGGAAGAGGGACCGGGCCCTTCCCACCTCGTGCGAGAGGAGCGCGCGGAGGCCAGGACCGGCCTCGTCCGCTCCGATCTCGTGCTCCACCACCCCGAAGCGCTCGCACTCCTCGGCCGGAAGGTAGACGCGGTCGAGCGCATAGTCCTCGCGCACGTCGCGGATGAAGTTCGTGAGCTGGAAGGCGACGGCGAGCCGGGCGAAGGCCTCGTGCGCCTCGGGCGGAGCGCCGAGCAGAGGCGCGAGGATCCGTCCCACCGAGGCGGCGCTTCCGTTCATGTAGTCATCGAGCTCGGAGCGCGTGCGGATGCGGACGCGGTCGCAGTCCACCGCCATCGAGCGCATGTAGACGGTGAGCTCCTCGAGCGGCAGCTCGTGGCGGCGGCCGGCGTCGACGAGCGCGGCGATCACCGGGTGCTCACAGGCCCCGTCCTCGCGCCCGCGCTCGAGCGTCTCGTGCCAGTCGGCGAGCGCCGCGCGCCGCGCGGCCGGGGCCGGCGCGCGGTGCGGACCGTCCACGAGCTCGTCCGCTCCGCGCACGAACCCGTAGACCGCGTGCACTGCGGGGCGCACGTCCTCGGGCAGCCGGCGCGTGGCCCAGTAGTAGGTGGGGTCGTGGCGGCGTTGGAGCCGCCGGCAGCGCTCGTAGGAGGCGCTGAGCTCGGGCGAAGTCACCTCTCTCTCACCATACGGAGTCCTACGGGCCCCAGGCGCCGGCGGTTGAGCAGACGGCCGCTCGGTCATGATCTCGGAGGCCATGGCTTCGCTCCTCGATCGCAACGTCATCTACGTCACCGGCAAGGGCGGCGTGGGCAAGAGCACGGTCGCGGCCGCCATCGGCCTGGCCGCCGCCGAGCGCGGCCGGCGCACGATCGTGTGCGAGGTCGGCGCCCAGGAGCGTCTCTCGCGCTTCTTTCGCCGTGAGGGGGTGAGCGGCGCCGAGCTCGAGCTGCGAGAGAACCTGTGGGGCGTCTCCATCGATCCGCAGGCCGCGCTGCGCGAGTGGCTCGGGACCCAGCTCGGCTCCCAGCGCCTCACGCGCGTGCTGGCCGACGCGCGCGCCTTTCAGTACTTCACCGCCGCCGCCCCCGGCGTGCGCGAGCTCGTGACCATCACCAAGGTGTGGGAGATCGCCCAGCAGCGACGGTGGGACAAGAAGGCGGCGGCCTACGACGTCGTCGTCGTCGACGCGCCGGCCTCGGGCCACGGGATCGCGATGCTCCGCACACCGCGGACGTTCGGCGACATCGCGCGCGTCGGCCCGATCCGCACCCAGTCAGACCGGGTGTGGGAGCTACTCACCGACGCGCGCCGCACCGGGTACGTCGCGGTGGCCACCGCGGCCGAGATGCCGGTGACCGAGACGATCGAGCTGCAGGCGCGCCTGCACCGGGCGATCGGGCGCCCGCTCGAGGCGGTGGTGGTCAACGGCGTCTATCCCCAGCGCTTCTCGGCGCCCGAGCTCGAGCTGCTCGAGTCCGCCGCGACGGGCGACGGGACCGTCGGGCGCGCCGCCCTCGCCTCCGCCCGCTCGCAATTCACCCGTCACCGCGTGCAACAGGCCCAGCTGCGGCGCCTGCGCCGCTCGGCCGAGGGCGCCGTGGCGACGCTCCCGTTCCTCTTCCAGCCCGAGCTCGACCTCGCGGCGGTGGAGGAGCTGGGACGCGAGCTCGGGCGCAAGCTGTGAGCGTCCCGGGCGGATCGCTAAGACACGCCCCCGCACTCGACCGCAGCCGCGAGGGCGCCGCAGACCTCGAGCATGCGCTCCGCTCCCAGGCGAGTGATGCGCTCGACGAGCAGCGAGCGATCCAGGGGCTGGACGTTGTCGAGCGAGACGACGCACGGCCGCGGCGCGCCGTCCTCTTCGTCGAGCGCCACCTCGGTGGGGATGCTCCGTACACGGGTGGTAAGTGGCGCGACAAGCGGCCGGCGCAGCGAGCCGAGCACCGCGTCACGCGAGAGCACGAGGACCGGTCGGCGCCCTAGTACGGGCTCCTCGGCCCACCACAGATCTCCCCGCGCTACCAGGCCGTACCCTCCTCGAGGCGCAGCGCAGCGCGGTTGCGCCGGGCGTTCGTCTCGCCCCAGGCGTCGAGGTCGCCCCAGGCATCCCGTGCCGATTCCTGAGGCACGCGACGGTAACCCTCGACGATACGACGCGATATCTCGGCGTCACGGTCTTCCTTCAGCGCCTCTTTCAGTACCTCTCGGATCAACGCCGAGCGCGACAGGCCACGCCCGGCAGCGCGCCTGTCGAGAAGCTCGACGAGCTCATCCGTCAGTTGCACAAGCGTCTGGGTGCGCTCCGCCACGGTTTCGTAAACCTACCATATGGTCACCACATGCCACAGTGCTCGCCCGGGCAGCGACAGAGTCGAGTGGCGAGTTAGCGCCACATACGGTGGGTAGCTCGCCAAACGACGGCCCGGTGGCCCGCTATTCGATTCCCAGCCGGTCGAGCAGGCGGTCGTCCGCGCGCCAGTGGCGGCGCACGCGCACGGAGAGCTCGAGGTGCACCGGGCACCCCAGCCGCGCGGCGACCGAGCGCCGGGCGCTCGTTCCGATCGCCTTGATCATCTGGCCGCCAGCGCCGATGAGGATCCCCTTCTGGGAGTCGGTCTCGACCCACAGGTAGGCCCGCACCCACGCGCGGTCGGGCCGGCTCAGGTCGATCTCGTCAACGTGCACCTCGACCGCGTGCGGCACCTCCTGGCGCGTGCGCAGCAGCACCTGCTCGCGCACGAGCTCCGCGAGGGCGACCTCCTCGGACTGGTCGGAGGAGTCCTCGGGCGCGAAGTAGAACGGTCCCTCAGGCAGGCGCGCGACGAGATGGTCCATGAGGGTGCCTACGCCCGCGCCGGTCCGCGCCGAGAGCGGGAAGATCTCCTCCGCCACGCCGAGCTCTTCGGCGGCGAGCAGCACCTCGGGCACGCGCACGCGAGCACAGCGATCGATCTTGTTCACGGCGACGATCACCGGCACGGGCGAGCGTCCGAGCAGCGCGGCGAGGAAGCGATCGCCCGGTCCCACCCCCTGCTCGGCGTTCAGCACGAGCAGCGCGGCGTCGGCGTCGCGGAGCTCTGACTCGACCCGGCGCTGCATCCGGGAGGTCAGCTCGTCGCGCGGGCGCTGGACGCCCGGCAGGTCGACGAGCACGAGCTGCCAGTCCGGCCCGGTGGCCACGCCGCGAATCGCGCGGCGCGTGGTCTGCGGCTTGTCGGAGACGATCGCGACCTTCTCGCCCACGACCGCGTTGACGAGCGTCGACTTGCCGACGTTGGGGCGCCCGGCGACGGCGACGAACCCCGAGCGCGTCGAGGAGGGATCGTTCATCGCTCCTCCTCCCCCACCCAGCGCATCAGCTCGGCCTGCAGCGCGAGCATCTCCCCCTCATCGTGCTCGTGGTCCATGCCCGTGAGATGGAGCACGCCGTGGAGCACCGCCTCGCGGAGGTCCTCGGTGGCCGGCGGGCAGATCACCACGTCGCCGAGCTCGCGGGGACCGGCGGGCGCCGAGTCCGTGCCGTCGATGGGGAAGGAGAGGACATCGGTCGGCTCGTCGATCCCGCGGTGCTCGCGGTTCATCTCCCGCATGCGCTCCTCCTCGACGAAGGAGACGGCGACGTGCCCGTCCTCCACGCCGCCCGAGCCGAGCGCGAGCGCCACTAGCTCCTGGACCTCGGCGAAGGAGATGCCCCGCTCGTAGCCCGCGCGCGGCCCGATGACCTCGACTTCGAGCACCCCGCGAACCGGACCGCTCAGGCGCGCTTGCGCTCGGCCGGCCGCAGGCCGGGGGTCAGCCGTTGGGCGTGGTCGGCGTAGGCGGCCACGATCCGCTGCACGAGCTTGTGGCGCACGACGTCCTCCTCGCCGAAGCGCACGAACTCGATCCCCTCCACCGACTCGAGGATCTCGGAGACCACCACGAGCCCCGACTCCTGCGCGGGCGGGAGGTCGATCTGGGTCACGTCGCCCGTCACGACCACCTTCGAGTTGAACCCGAGCCGGGTGAGGAACATCTTCATCTGCTCCGGGCTCGTGTTCTGTGCCTCGTCGAGGATGATGAACGAGTCGTTGAGCGTGCGCCCACGCATGAACGCCAGCGGCGCGACCTCGATCACCCCCCGCTGGAAGTGCTGGGAGACCCGCTCGGGATCGAGCATGTCGTGCAGCGCGTCGAAGAGCGGGCGCAGGTAGGGGTCGACCTTGGCCATGAGGTCACCGGGCAGGAACCCGAGGCGCTCGCCGGCCTCTACCGCCGGCCGGGTGAGGATGATCCGGCTGACCTCGCGGCGCGAGAGCGCCGCCGCCGCGAGCGCGACGGCGAGGAACGTCTTGCCCGTGCCCGCCGGCCCGACGCCGAAGGTGATCGTGTTGGCGCGGATGGAGTCGACGTAGCGCTTCTGATTGACGGTCTTGGGCGCCACCTTGGTCGAGCGGTGGCGCCAGACGACGTCCTCGAGCACCTTGGCCGGCGACTCGTGCGCCTCGAGCGCGTTCTGCACCGCGGCGATCGTGCCTGGAGCGATCTCGTGTCCCTGGGTGATGAGGTCGGAGAGCTCGCGCACCACCGTCTCGCCGGCCTCCACGGCCCCCTCCTCTCCTTCGAGCGTGAGGACGTTGCCGCGCAGGAAGACCGCGCAGGAGAGGTGTCCGTCGAGCGCGCGGAGCACCGAGTCGTGCGTGCCCGCGAGCTCCGTGGCGACCGCGTCGTCGAGCTCGAGGCGCCTACGCACCCAGCGCCTCGCGGACCCGCGCGGAGACGCGACGGCCGTCGGCCCGGCCACCCGCGGCGGCCATCACGTCCTTCATTACCGCGCCCATGTCCTTCGGAGAGGACGCGCCGGTGCGCGAGACCGCCTCGCCGACGAGGCGCCCGAGCTCCTCGTCCTCGAGCTCGGCGGGAAGGTAGCCCGTGATGAGCTCTGCCTCGCGTTGCTCACCCGCGGCGAGCTCGGGACGCCCCGCGGCCTCGTACTGCTCGGCGGCGTCGAGGCGGCGCTTGCGCTCGCGGCGCAGAACCGCCTGCTCGTCCTCCTCTCCGTCCTTGGCCGCCTTCTGAAGCTCGGAGAGGACCAGACGGAGCGCCCCGGCACGATCCCGCTCGCCGGCCTTCATGGCCTGAACGACATCGGCTCTGAGCTGCTCGGCGAGGGCCACTGGTTCCCGAGAGGATAGAGAGGACGGTGGCCGCGCGGGTCCGAATCGTCCACCCCGGCTCAAGCGCGGAGGCGGCCGCGCCGATGCATGCCCCGTGCCCGGCACGGACGCCGGGCGCCTCATCTTCTTCTCGTGACCCCGCGCCGCGGCTCGGCGTACCGGCGATCTCGGTGCCTCAGGCCACTCCGACCGTCGCCTCCTTCGACCGTGCGCTCGTCGCGCAGCTCGGGCTGCTCGACGTCGCCCGCTCCGTCCAGGCGCAGGCCGCGCGGGCCGGGTGCGGCCTCCGGCCCGCTTCGGGACCGAGGTGGTCGCCCGCCAGCTCGGCCTGCGGGAGAACCATCCCGCCGCCGATGACCGCCTCGAGCGCTGGCCCTCCGATCCGGTCACGCGCGCGCGGGCGGCCTGGTCGCTGGCCCGGGTCGTGCGCTTCGGCGGTTAGGAGGTCGATTCCGCCCGCTCGCTGCGCGCGGGCTTCAGCCTGCCGAGCTACCCGCGGGAAGCCGGATCGGCGGGCGGACCGCGGCGCAGATGGCCGGCAAGATCCCGCGCTCCGCCCGGATCCGCCTCCCCGCCGTGCGCGGCGGCGACATCGTCTTCTTCGGCTCCGCCCGCTTCGGCTCGCGCGCGAGCGAGGCCAACGTCACCCACACCGGCATCGCTCTGAGCGCCGACTGGGCGATCAACGCCTCGAGCCAGGGCGTCTACGTCCTGCCGCTCTCCAGCGGCTGGCTGCCCGACTCCTTCGCATGGTCGCGGCGGGTGCTGTAGGGCGCGCCTCAGGCATGCCCCGCGTCGGCGCGCACCGGCTCGGGCTCCGATGTCCCCGCGCCGGCGGCGCCGGGCTCCGGCGCTCTGGTCCCTCCGGCCGAGCGGGCCTCGAGCGACTCGCCGTCGAGCGTCGGCGGATGCCCGAGCTGGCCGAGCTCCGAGGTGTCACGCGAGAAGAGCAGGTCGACGGTCCAGTCGGTGACGAGGCGGAGCTTGCGCTTGAGGCCCGGCATGAGCGCCAGGTGGTAGGAGCGCGCCAGGAACCACGCGGGAAAGCCACGCCACTTGATCCCCATGGTCGAGGCCACCGCCTCGTGGCGGCCCATGTCGACGAAGACGCCGAGCGTCTTGTAAGTGAAGGGCTTCACGCGATCCCCCGCGCCGAGGCTCGCCGCGACGTTGCGGGCCACGAGGCGCCCCTGACGGATCGCGTGCTGGGCCGTCGGGGGGCAGCTCTGACCCTTGCGCGCGGGATCGGGGACGCCGGCCGCGTCGCCGATCGCCCACACGTTGTCGTGGCCGGGCACCCGCATGGTCGCGTCGGCGCGAATGCGGCCCTCCGCGTCGAGCGGCAGGTTCAGCCGGCTCACGGTGGGGTGCGGCCGGACGCCCGCCGTCCAGGCCACCGTGCGGGCGGGGATCGTCTCCCCGGAGGAGAGGGTGATGGAGCGCTCGGTGAGCGCGCTCACCGTGGTGCTGGTGCGGATCTCGATGCCGCGTCCGCGCAGCTCGCGCACGGAGAAGTCAGACAGGCTCTCCCCCACCTCGGGCATGACCCGGTCGCGCGCCTCCACGAGCACCCAGCGCATGCCCTGGGTGCGGCAGCGGGGATAGAGGTCCATGACGTCGGCCATGAAGTCCTGCAGCTCGGCGAGGCCCTCGACCCCCGCGTAGCCCGCCCCGACGAACACGAAGGTCAGGTACTCCTCGCGGGCGGAGGGATCCTCGAGCGTCTCGGCACGCTCGAGGTTGGAGAGGACGCGGTTGCGCAGCGCGATCGCCTCCGACAGGGTCTTGAAGCCGATCGCGTGCTCGACGAGCCCCGGGATGGGGAACGTTCGCGAGACCGATCCGAGCGCCACGATGAGCTGGTCGTAGGGGAGCTCCTCGGCGTGGCCCGCGAAGCTCTGGACCTGGATGCACCCCCGCTCCGGCGTCGCGCCCGTGACCGTGCCGAGCCGCAGATCGGTGGTGGAGAGCTCCTCGCGCAGGGGGACGACGACGTGACGGGGCTCGAGCGTCCCCGCCGCCGCGCCGGGGAGCAGCGGGGTGTAGAGGAAGAAGTTGACGTCGTTGACCAGCGTCACTCGCGCCGAGTGCGGCGGCAGCACCCGCTCGAGCGTCCGTGCGGCGTAGTAGCCGCCGAATCCTCCGCCGGCGATGACGATGTTCCAGGCCATGAGCGCGGCACCCTACCGAGGCCGCTCCCCCGCACCTCGAGCCGGCGGGGGCATGGGTGGACGGATGTACTAGGGCGGGGGCCGCGACCTCCCCCATGCGTCCAAGACCGCTCTCAAAGGTCAATCCGCGGGCGATCTTGGTGTTCGACAGCGGAGTTTCCCACCCCGCACCCCAGGAGGAGCACCATGAAGATCAACCCGCACCGCACCGTCGCCCTCGCCGGCGCCCTCGCGCTCGCCCTGCCCGGTGCCGCCATGGCCAAGGGCGATCACGGCCAGGGTCACGGCAAGGCGAACGGCCACGCCCAGAGCCCCGCCCACGGCCACGCGAACGCTCATCGTGGCAAGAAGGCTAAGCGCAACCTGAACTTCCACGGCACCGTGGTGAGCGTCGACTCGACGACCATGACGGCCGTCGTGCACGTCACGCGCGGCAACCGCGGCGCCCGCGACCTCGTCGGGCAGGACGTCACCGTCGACGCCTCCAAGGCCCGCACCGACGTGGCCGACGTCAACAAGGACGGCGCGACCGACCTCAAGGACGTCGCCGTCGGCGATGTCGTCGTGGTGCAGGTCAAGCTCGCCAAGGGCGCGACCGCCTCGCAGCCGCTCCCCGCGCGCCACATCACGGACGAGACCTCCCCGGAGCAGGCCGACGCGGCCGACGCCCCGGAGAGCTCGGACTCCGTCCCGACCGCGAGCAGCCCCTCCGCGGGCTGAACCGCCGGCGCGGCGGCACGCCGCCGCGCTCCCCGTTTCGCATGCGCAGCGCCGGGCTGAGACGAGCCCGGCGCTTCGTCGTCTCTCAGCCGAAGGTGATCACGCTGCGGATCCCTTCCTGGGCCTCCATGAGCTCAAAGCCCCGGTTGACCTCCTCGAGCGAGATCCGGTACGAGAGGAACGCATCGACGTCGATGTCGCCGGCCAGGTAGCGCTCGACGAGCTGGGGCACCTGGTCGCGCCCCTTGACCCCGCCGAAGGAGGAGCCGGCGATGCGGCGGCCGGTGATGAGAAAGCGCGGCACGACCTCGAGCGTCTCGCCCCTGCCGGCCACTCCGCACACGGTGCACAGCCCCCAGCCCATGCGCGCGGCCTCGACGGCCTGGCGCATGACCGCCACGATCCCGGTGGCCTCGAAGGTGTAGTCGGCGCCGAATCCGCCGGTCATCTCGAGGATCCGAGCGACGGTGTCGGGGGCGCCGATCAGCGTGTCCGTCGCGCCCTGACCCCGCGCGAGCGCGAGCCGCTCCTCCGAGAGATCGACGCACACGATCCGCTCTGCGCCCTGCAGGCGGCAACCCGCCACCGCGCCGAGTCCCACCATCCCCGCGCCGAAGACCACGCACGTCGATCCGGACTCCACCCGGGCGGTGTACATCGCCGCGCCGAGGCCGGTGGAGAGGCCGCACGCGAAGAGGCAGGCGCGGTCGAGCGGGGCCTCGGGCGAGACCTTCGCGAGCGCGATCTCCGGCATCACCGTGTACTCGGCGAACGTCGAGGTGCCCATGAAGTGGCGGATGGGCTCGCGGTCTCGGCTGAGCCGGGTGCTGCCGTCGGGGAGGAGGCCCTGGTTCTGCTGCTCGCGGATGGCGAGGCAGAGGTTGGTCTTGGGGGACCGGCAGTGGATGCATTCACGGCACTGCGGGGAGAAGAGCGTGATCACGTGGTCGCCGGGAGTGAGCGAAGAGACGCCCTCTCCGACGCGCTCGACCACCCCCGCGCCCTCGTGGCCGAGGACGGTCGGTGCGTAGCCCGAGGGGTCGGCGCCCGAGGCCGTGTAGAGGTCGGTGTGGCAGACCCCGCAGGCCTCGAGGCGCACGAGCACCTCCCCGGCGCGCGGCTCGGCCAGGTCGATTTCCTGCACCTCGAGGGGCGCTCCGAACTCCTCGAGCACCGCGGCACGGATCTTCATGGAGCGGATCGTATGAGCTCGAGCAGCAGCGCCGCCCACTCCCCCGCCTCACGCCGCGCCCGCTCGCGCAGGCCGTGGGGCGCGAACGCCGCAGCGACCTCGTCGACCTCCTCGCGCAGCAGGCCGCTGAGGATCAGCCGCTCGGGCGGCGGCGAGCCCAGGCGCTCGGCGTAGGTGAGCAGCAGGGGGCGCAGCAGGTTCGCGGCCACCGTGGGCGCGCCCGGCATGACGTCCCGGCGCAGGTCGCCGGCCCGCGCCTCGAGCGCCACCGCGTTGGCCGCCGCGTTGGCGCGAGTCGCCTCCACGCTCAGGCCGTCGAAGTCGATCGCCACCACGGACTCCCACCCGAGCTTCGCCGCCGCGATCGCGAGCACGCCCGAGCCGCAGCCCACGTCGAGGAAGGCGCCGCGTGGCTCGAGCTCGAGCATGAGCTCGAGGCACAGACGCGTCGTCGCGTGCGCCCCCGTACCGAAGGCCTGCGCGGGATCGATGACCACGTCGAGCATCCCCGAGCCCGCTCCGGGCGCCGGCGACCACGGCGGTCGCACGTACAGTCGCTCGCCGAGCTCGATTGGCCGGTGGAAGTCCTTCCAGCGCTCCGCCCAATCGTCGGCGATCTCGCGCGTGCTCACCTCCACGAGCGCCTCGCCCGTCGCGGCCTTCAGATCGGGCAGCGCGGGCAGCTCGCCCGGAGCCCCGTAGACCGCGTACTCCACCGTCTCGCCGAGGTCGGTCTCCTCCACCCCGCCCGGGGCGAGGGGCAGGAGCTCGGCGAGCGCCAGCTCCGCGTCAGCGCGGCGCACGCGCACCGCGAGGCGGATCATCGCCGGCTCAGCCCCCGAGAACGCGCTTGAGCTTGGAGAAGACGCCGGCGTCCTCGCGGACGTTCTCCTCCGTGATCGAGTCGGCCAGGCGCTCGAGCAGATCGCGCTGCTCCCGGCTCAGCCGCCGCGGGATCTGGACGTTGACCATCACGCGCAGGTCGCCGCGGCGCCCGCCGCGCAGGGAGGGCATGCCTCCTCCGCGCACGACGATCGTCTCGTGCGGCTGCGTTCCCGCCGCCACCTCGATCGGTGCGGGCTCGCCGTCGAGCGTGGGCACCGCGAAGGAGCCGCCGAGCGCGGCGAGCGGCGCGGGGACGTCGAGCACGGTCACGAGGTCGTTGCCATCGCGCACGAACCGCGGGTCCTCGCGCACGCGCACGAGGACGTAGAGATCGCCGGGCGGGCCGCCCTGCTCCCCGGCGTGGCCGTGGCCCGTGAGCCGGATGCGCTGCCCCTCGGAGATGCCCGCGGGCACGTCGACCTCGACCCTCCGGCGCGTCGCCGTGCGTCCGCGGCCCCGGCACTCACGGCACGGCTGGCGCGGTATGCGCCCGTCGCCGCCGCATGCGTCGCACGCCGCCGCCCGCACCACCTGCCCGAACGGGGTGCGGCTAACCGCGCGCACCTGACCCTGGCCACGACAGCGCGCACAGGTCTCGATCGGCGTGCCGGGCTCGGCGCCGTTGCCGTGGCAGTGCTCGCAGCGCACCACGGCGTCGTAGGCGACTTCGGTGCGGGCGCCGCGCGCCGCTTCGGCCAGGCCGATTGCCACCGTGACCGCGACGTCGCCGCCCTGCGCCGGGCCGGCACGGCCACCGCCGAACAGACCGCCGAACCCTCCTCCACCGCCTCCTCCACCGCCGCCTCCGCCGAAGAACGCGTCGAAGATGTCGCCGAAGGATCCGAAGGTGTCGAAGCTCGGCGCGTAGCCGCCCGAGCGCAGCCCGTCCTCGCCGTAGCGGTCGTAGATCGAGCGCCGGTCGGAGTCCGAGAGCACCTCGTAGGCCTCCGCGGCCTTCTTGAAGCGCTGCTCGGCCGCCGGGTCGGGGTTGACGTCGGGGTGCAGCTCACGCGCCACGCGCCGGAACGCCTTCTTGATCTGGGCGTCGTCGGCGTCGCGCCCGACTCCGAGCAGCTCGTAGTAGTCCTGGGGCATCGCGCTCATCAGGACTCGGCGTAGACGTCCTCGACGAAGCGCGAGAGCTCCCACGCCGCCTCGCGCACGGAGCGGATCGCGCCCTCGTAGTCCATCCGCACCGGTCCGATCAGCGACACCGTGCCCAGTCGCCGGGCCGGGAGCCCGTAGCTCGCCGCCACCAGCGCGAACGGATGGAGCGCCGGGCTCTCGTTCTCGTGCCCGATCCGGACGTAGACGTCTGACTGGGTGAGCGCCGCCCGCAGCACCTCGAGCAGGGAGCGGCGGCGCTCGAGCATGAGCATGATCTCCCCGAGCTGGGAGACGTCCTGGATCCGGTGCTCGGAGAGCAACCGCGCCGCCCCGTCGACGTAGAGCGAGTCCTCCGCGGTCTCGGCGAGCTCGGTGAACGCGGGCGCGAGGCCGGCGAGGAAGGCGCGCTCGGTGGCGGAGAGGGCCGGGTCGGCCAGGCGCTTGGCCAGCATGCGCGCCCCGAGGCCGATGCCCACGAGCCGCTCGTTCAGGTAGCTCGCGGCCCAATCGGCGAGGCCGGAGTCGACCGGGCGCTCGGAGGTGAACACCCGCTTGGTCACGCCGCCCGTCGAGGTGATGATTACCACCATCAGCACCTGCGGCTGGAGGACGAGCACCTCTACGTGGCGGATCGTCGCGGTGTCGATCGGCGGCGCGGAGACCACCGCGAGCAGGTCGGTCACCTGCGAGAGCGCCTCGGTGGTGAGGCGCATGGCCTCGTCGACCTCGAGGCGAGCGAGCGAGAGCGAGAGCCGCGAGCCGCCCTCGCCGCCGCGGATGAGCGGCTCGGGCGCCAGGTGGTCGACGAACCAGCGGTAGCCGGCATCGGTCGGGACGCGTCCCGCGGAGGTGTGCGGATGCGCGAGCAGTCCGTGCTCCTCGAGCAGCGCGAGCTCGTTGCGGATCGTCGAAGGGGCCCACTCGAAATCCGCCGCGAGGGACTTCGAGCCCACGGGCAGGCCGCCGGAGAGGTGCTCCTGGACGACCTTGTGGAGGATGACCTCTTGGCGCGGGCTCAGCATGGCTCCGGGCCATTCTAGGCCGCGCGGTGGGCGCCCCGGCGCGGACGGCGGCGCCGGCGGATGCCCGCCGGGCGGGGCCTACTCCTCGAGCTCGGCGCGCGCGCCGCGGATGATGCGGTTCTCGCCCTGCGCGGCCTCGGACTCGACCACGGTGCGCCCTCCCTCGGCCGAGACCACGGTGCCGTGGATCGAGATCTCCTGCTCGGGTAGCCCCATCCCGCGGAACTGCACCGAGAGGCGCTTGAGCTTCTCGGGGCCTCCCGCCGCCTCGGTGTGGGCACGCGCCACCTGGGCCATCGTCCACAGCCCGTGGAGGATCCGGCCGGGGAGGCCCACCTGACGGGCGAACTCCTCGTCGATGTGGATCGGGTTGAAGTCGCTCGAGGCCCCCGCGTAGCGGTAGGTGACGTAGCGGTCGGGAAGGACCTGGAGCTCGATCTCGTCGCCCTCGTTCACGGGCTCACCCCTCGCACGATGTTGGTCCAGGTCCCGGTGCAGACGGTCTCCTCGAGCGCGTTGCGCGACACCGACTCGAAGACGTAGAAGCCCATGCTGCCGCGGCTCGAGATGTCCTTGACGCTCACGGTGGTCTCGATCTCGTCGCCCGCGACGACGGGCGCCTCCCAGGCGAACTCCTGGGAGCCGTGGAGCATCATCGCGAAGTTGATCCCCACCTCAGGGTCGAAGATCGCCGGCGCGACCGCCGGGCCGGAGTAGACGACGGCGAACATCGGCGGCGCGACCAGGTCGGCGTAGCCGGCCGCGCGGGCGGCCTCGGGATCGAGGTGAAGCGGGTCGGTCTCGCCCACCGCATGGGCGTACTCGCGCACCTTCTCGCGCCCCACGGCGTAGAGGAACGGCGGGTAGGTCTTGCCCACGGCGGCGGCGTTCAGCGGCACTGCGCGGGCAGACTAGATGATTACGGGGACGGTTCCCCCGTCGACCGACCACGCCGCACCGGCCACGTCGCTCGCACGCTCGGAGCACAGGAAGGCGATCACCGCGGCGACCTCCTCGGGAGTGCCGAAACGCCCGAGCGGCGGCTTGGCGCCGGCGGTGGCCAGCGCCTCCTCGCGCGTGACGCCCTGCGCGACAGCGACCTGGTCGGCGAGGCCACCTTCGCCCGTCCAGAGCTCCGAGTCGACCACGCCCGGCGCCACGGCGTTGACGAGCACCCCGCGGGCCGCGTAGGCGTCGGCGTAGGCGCGCGAGAGCGAGAGCTCGGCCGCCTTGGAGACCGAGTAGGCCGCGTTGGTGAGCGACGGGCGCTTGCCCGAGGAGGAGCTCACGTTGACGATCCGACCCCACCCGCGCTCGGCCATCGCGGGCGCGGCGGCGCGCATGAGGCGCATGGGCGCCATCACGTGCAGCTCCCACTGGGCCTGCCACTCCTCGTCGCCAAGCTCCTCGAGCGGGCGGAGGTACGAGGTGCCGGCGTTGTTGACGAGCACGTCGAGCGGGCCGGTGGCCGCGAGGAGCCGCTCCGGCGCGTCGCGATCGGTGATGTCGAGGGCGAGGTGTCCGGCCGCGCCGCAGCTCTCTGCCGCGCGGGCGAGCTCGTCCTCACCGCGCGCGGTGAGGAAGACCCGCGCCCCCTCCTCGACGAGGATGCGCGCGGTGGCCAGCCCGATGCCGCGGCTCGCGCCGGTGAGGAGGCAGGTGCGCTCGCGCAGGCCGAGGTCCATGCGCGCCGCATCATGACCGGACTCCGCCCCTACCGCCCCTCCCCCAGCTCCAGCACCGCCAGGAACGCCTCCTGGGGCACCTCTATCCGCCCCACCTGCTTCATCCGCCGCTTGCCCGCCTTCTGCTTCTCGAGCAGCTTGCGCTTGCGCGAGATGTCGCCGCCGTAGCACTTGGCGATCACGTCCTTGCGGTAGGCCTTCACCGTTTCCCGGGCGATCACGTGGGAGCCGATCGCCGCCTGGATCGGCACGTCGTACTGCTGGCGCGGGATCTTGGCGCGGAGCTTCTCGGTCAGGGTGCGGCCCGCCTCGTAGGCCTTCTCGCGGTGGACGATCATCGAGAGAGCGTCGACGGGATCACCGGCGAGCAGGACGTCGAGCTTGACCATGTCTGACTCTCGCAGGCCGGCGACCTCGTAGTCGAGCGAGGCGTAGCCCCGCGTGCGCGACTTGAGCTGGTCGAAGAAGTCGAGCACGATCTCGGCCAGCGGGAGGTCGTAGGTGAGCTGCACCCGGTCGGCGGAGAGGAAGTGCATCCCCTTGTGGGCTCCGCGCCGGTCCTGGCAGAGCTCCATGATCACCCCGATGTACTCCTTGGGCGTGAGGATCGAAGCGGTGATGTAGGGCTCGCGGACCAGCGCGATCGTGTTCGGATCGGGCATGTCGGTCGGGTTGTGCACCGCGACGAGCTCCCCGCTCTGGAGCGTGACCTCGAACTCGACCGAGGGCATCGTCGTGAGCAGCTCGAGGTCGTACTCGCGCTCGAGGCGCTCGCGCACGATGTCCATGTGCAGCAGACCGAGGAACCCGCAGCGGAAGCCGAAGCCGAGCGCGTCGGAGGTCTCGGGCTCCCACGCCAGCGCCGCGTCGTTCAGCGTGAGCTTCTCGAGCGCGTCGCGCAGATCGGAGTAGTCGTCGGAGTCGATCGGGAAGAGGCCGCAGAAGACCATCGGCTTGACGTCGCGGTAGCCGGGCAGCGGCTCGCTCGCCGGCCGGGCCTTCGTGGTCAGGGTGTCGCCCACCCGCAGCCGGGTGACGTCCTTGATGCCGGTGATGAGAAAACCGACCTCCCCGGCGGTGAGGCTCTGCGTGGAGGTCATCTGGGGACCGAAGAAGCCGATGTCGTCGATCTCGGCCTCCGTCCCCGCCTGCATGGCGCGAATAGCCTCCCCCTTGGTGAAGGTGCCCTCCATCACGCGGATGTAGGCGATGACGCCGCGGTAGGAGTCGAACTCGGAGTCGAAGATGAGCGCGCGCGTCGGCGCGTCGGGGTCGCCGCCCGGCGGGGGCACCTTGGCGATCAGCTCATCGAGGACGGCGGTCACCCCCTCCCCCGTCTTGGCCGAGATGCGGCGCACCTCCTCGGCAGGCTCCCCGAGCAGCTCGGCGATCTCCCCCGCGACCCGCTCGGGCTCGGCGCCCGGGAGGTCGATCTTGTTCAGGCACGGGATGAGCTCGAGCCCCGACTCGACCGCGAGGTAGGTGTTGGCCAGGGTCTGGGCCTCGACGCCCTGGGAGGCGTCGACCACGAGCAGCGCGCCCTCGCACGCCGCGAGCGAGCGCGAGACCTCGTAGGTGAAGTCGACGTGGCCGGGGGTGTCGATGAGCTGGAGCTGGTAGGGCTCCTCGCTGCCCTCCGGCGTGTAGAGGACGCGCACGGCCTGCGCCTTGATCGTGATCCCGCGCTCGCGCTCGAGATCCATCGAGTCGAGCAGCTGGGCGCGCATCGCGCGCGACTCCACCGTGTGGGTGAGCTCGAGGATGCGGTCGGCGAGCGTCGACTTCCCGTGGTCGATGTGGGCGATGATCGAGAAGTTGCGGATCCGGGACGGGTCGGTCATGGGAGCCGCACAGGGTAGGAGGCCGCCGGCGGGCCTCCCGCCTAGCGGCGCAGTTGCCCGGCGATCAGCGTGCGGATCTGGGTCGCCTCGGGGATCCGCAGCGCGAGGACCGCGCCGCAGTAGATCGCGACGCCGAGCACGAGCGCGACGCCGACCGCGACGAGCTGGGCGAGCAAGGTGCGCCCGAGCGCCGTGTCGAGCACGCTCCAGGCGCCGTAGGCGGCGCCGCCGAGCGCGGCCGAGGCCAGCGTCATCTGGCCGAGGGCCAGCGCGCTCCGCGCCCCTTCGAGCGGGCCGAGCCGGCGCCGCAGCGCCCACGCCTGCCCGACGGTCATGCCGAGGCTCGCCACGGCGGTGCCGATCACGAGCCCGGCGATCCCCAGCGGCTTGTAGAGCAGGAGCGAGAGGGCGGCGTTGAGGATCAGGTTGGCCGCCGCGAGCACGGTCGGTGTCCACGGGCGCTGCAGGGAGAAGAAGGTGCGGGTGAGAAGCAGGTTCGCCCCCGCGAAGGGCAGGGAGAACGAGAACCAGAAGAGCGCGATCGCCACCTCGTGCGTCGAGCTCGCCCCGAAGGCACCCCGTTGATAGACGAGACGGACGATCGGCGTGGCCAGCGCGAGGGTGAACGCCGCGGCGGGCAGCAGCAGGAGGAAGATCTGGCGCACCCCGGAGGCCATCGTCGCGCGCAGCTCGGCGGTCTCGCCGCGCGCGGCGAGGCGGCTGAGCGCCGGAAAGAGCACGGTGGCCAGGGCGACGGAGAACATCCCCTGGGGAAGCATGTAGATGCGAAACGCCGCGTCGATGGCGCGCGGCGCCTGATCGGAGACCAGCGAGCCGAGCGAGGAGTTGATGAGCAGGTCGAAGTTGATGACCCCGAGCCCGATCGTCACCGGCAGCATGAGACGGAGCACCTGGCGGATGCGGGGGTCGCGCCAGTCGAAGGCCGGCGCGAGGCGAAACCCGTAGCGCCTCAGCACCGGCAGGGCGATCCCGAACTGCGCGAGCGTCCCGATCAGTACGCCGATCGCGTAGGCGTAGAGCTGGTCGGGTCCCGAGAAGAGCGGGCGCAGGAGGACGAGCGCGACGATGATCAGTGCGTTCCAGAGCAGCGGCGCGAGCGCCGGGATCGAGAAGTGCTCGAAGGAGTTGAGCATCCCGGTGACGAGCCCGTTCAGCCCGAGCAACACTACGATCGGAAAGAGCACGCGCGAGAGCCCGACGGTGAGCGCGTCGAGCCCGGGAGTGAACTTGTCTCCCGTGAACAGCGGCATGACCACGCCGGCGCCGATGATGAAGAGGGCGGTCAGGGCACCGAGCGCCGCGAGGATGAGGAAGAACAGCGTCGAGGCGAGGCGAAAGGCCTCCTTGCGCTTGTTCTGCTCGAGGAGCTCGGTAAACACGGGAACGAAGGCGGCGGAGAGCGCGGCGTCGGCGACCAGCGAGCGCACGAGGTTCGGCACCTGAAAAGCGAGGGTGAAGGCCGAGAACGGGCCGCCCGTGCCGAAGTAGCTCGAGGCCACGACCTCGCGGATGAGCCCGGCGATGCGCGAGAGCCCCGTGGCCACGGAGAAGATCGCCGTGTTGAGCGCGAGCCGGCGCGACCGCGGAGGGGCTCCGGCCGAGGGCTCGACGGCGTTCTCGTCGACGGGCTCGGCGAGTATTCGGTCGGGCACGCCTCCGCTATAGTACGGCCCTCGCCGCGGCCCGATCCGCGGCGTTCTCGCGTCATGGCCAACATCCACTCGCAGAAGAAGCGGATCCTCCGCACCGAGCGCGAGCGGCTCGAGAATCGCCGCTACACCTCGAAGGTCAAGACGAGCTTCCGTCGCCTCGAGGCCGCCGCGGCGGCCGGCGAGGACGAAGCGCTGGCCACGGAGCACCGCGAGCTCGTCTCGACGATCGACAAGGCCGTCAAGCGCGGGGCCATGCACCGCAATACGGGCGCGCGCAAGAAGTCGCGCGCCGCCCGCCTGCGCGCCGCCGGCTGAGGCGAGCGACGGGCTGCTTTCGGGCGGCGAGCCGCCCCCCACGGCCCGGGGGGCCGTCGGGGCGTGGCTGTGGTTCATGGACGGGGCGTGCCTCGACTGGCTCGAGCACGGAGACTTCGACCGCCACGAGCTCCTGGACCTGCTGCTCGGCACGCTTCTGGGCTCGCTCGCGGCCGCCACCGGAGCGCCCGTCACCTCCGGCCCCGCGCCGCCGGCCGAGTAGGCGCCTGAGCTCAGGCGGCGATGCGCCGGATCGCCGCGAGCGCCAACGTGTCCTCTCCCAGAGCGCCCGTGCTCCCACCATGGGACGCGAGCTCGAGGTCGGCGAGCGCCTCGATGGCGCGCCGCAGGCCGTCGGCGTCCGAGCGCTGAGCGTCGGCGAGCAGCCGATCGGCCGCCCGGGGAGGCATGCGCAGCGAGCGCTTCACCTGGGCGACCGGCTCGCCGGCCTCGAGGCGACCGAGGGCCTCGTGCCCGGCGCGCAGCCGCCGCGTCATCGTGAAGAGCAGGCCGGTGAGGCGCTCGCCCTGCGCGCGGAGCTCGAGGTAGGCGCGCATCGCCGAGGAGGCGTCACGCGCGAGCAGCGCGTCGGCCAGCGCCCAGGCGCGCCGCTCGGAGGAACCCGCGGCGAGCTCCTCGATGTCCTCGGCTTCGAGTCGCGCGCCGGCGGGCAGCGCGATCGCGAGCTTCTCGAGCTCGCGCAACAGCCGCTGCTGGCGCTCTCCCACCCGGCTCAGCAGCGCCTTCGCCGCCGCCAGAGACAGCACGAGGCCAAGCTCCTCTCCGCGCTGCTGCACCCACTTCGGCAGCTCCCACGTCTTGACGGTGGCCTCGGCGCGTACGTCGCCACCGGCCGCCTGAACCGCCTTGGCCAACGCCGCCGGAACCGCGAGCCGGCCGTCTTCGCGCGCGAAGAACGCCACCGTCGTCTCGGGATCGAGGCCGCGCAGCGCCCGCAGGACCGGCTCGATCTCTGCGTCCTTCCACCGCTCGACTCCGTCGACGATGACAAACCGGCGCCCGAGCGCAAACGTCATCGCGCTCAGCGCCGCCGCAACCGCTTCCGCCGACGCGCTCTCCCCCTCGAGAATCTCGAGGCCATGGGCTCCACTCGTGCGCTCGGCCAGTGCACGCAGGCGCGCGCGCCGCTCGGCGACCCGACCGTGATCGTCGCCGTGGATGAGGTAGGCGGGCTTCAGCTCGGCCACGACGCGAGTGTAGGTAGCCAGGAAGACGGCTCAGGCATGGGTCGAGACCCGCATCCGCCCGTCCTTCACCGTGAGGCGCACCGTCCCGTCGCGATCGGTGCGAAAGAGGTAGGGCACCGAGCGCAGCGCGCCGAGCGCCTGGGCGGCCGGGTGGCCGTAGGAGTTGTGGCGCCCGACCTCGATCACGGCCACCTGTGGTTTTAACCGCTGCACGAGGTCGGGGAGGCCCGGATCGGCACTGCCGTGGTGGGCCACCTTGAGGACGTCGACCGCCGGGAGCTCGAGCGGGGAGGTCACGTCGGACTCGGCGTCGGCCGGGAGGAGCAGCCGCAGCCCCGGGGCCCGGACCTCGGCCACGATCGCTCGCTGGTTCGGGTCTTCTCCGGCGTGGGCGGCGAAGGGCTCCGCGCGCGGCCACAGGACGTCGAGCTCGAGGGCACCCGCGCGCAGCGCCTGGCCGGCGTCGGGCGCGAGCGCGCGTACGCGCCGGCGCCGGCCCTCGGCGATCAGGCCGACGTGCTCGGGGCTCGGCGTGCCCTGGCCGCCGTCGAGGAGGACTCCTACCGGATAGGAGCGCAGCACTGCCGCCGCGCCGCCTTCGTGGTCGGCCTGGGCATGCGTGACGACGAGCGCGTCGAGCTTCCGGACGCCGGCGTGCGCAAGTCTCTCCAGGATGGGGCCGCCGGGTGGGCCTGTGTCCACGAGCACGGCATGCCCACCGTCCTGGATGAGCGTTGCGTCGCCCTGGCCGACGTCCAGAAACGAGACGGTGAGCCCGGCGGGCGCAGCGGGACGCCCGCCGGGCCACAGAAGCAAGCCGAGGGCGAAGAGGGCCGCCAGCGCGCCGAGCGGACCGCGCGCGCGCCGCACGAGGACCAGCGCGGTGAGCGCGAGGTACACCCCGAGCACCGCAAGCGGACCCGGGAGCGCGACGGGCACGCTGGCGTGCGGCAGCCCGGCGGAGGCGTGAGCGAGCCAGCTCAGCGCCGCGAGTGGGTAGGCGCCCACGCCGTTGATGATCGCTGCCGGGGCGAGCGCCACCTGAGCGAGCGCGGAGGAGAGCATCCCGAGCCACATGATCGGGGCCACCACCGGCGCGGCGAGGACGTTGGCAGGCAGCGAGACGAGCGAGAACTGCCCGAAGTGCAGGGCGATGAGCGGCGCGGTGCCGACGGTCGCGGCGACGGTGAGCGAGGTCGCCTCCGCGAGCGCTGCGGGCATCCTCTTGCGCTCCAGCGACTCGCGCAGGCGTGGAGCAAGGAGGACGATTGCCAGCACGGCGGCGAACGAGAGCTGCCAGCCGGGATCGCTCGTCACCCTCGGATTGAGGAGAAGCGTTCCCAGCGCCGCCAGCCCGAGCGCGTACCAGCGTGACGCAGGCCGGCCCGCGAGCGCGGCGGCGACCCCGGCCGCGCCCATGATGCCTGCCCGCTGGATCGGCGGCCCCGCTCCGGCGAGGGGCACGTAGAGCCCGATGAGCGCGAGGAGGACGAGAAGTCGAGCGCGCAGCCCGAGCCCGGCCAAGCGGAGCAGAGGAGCGGCCAGCGCGGCCAGCAGGACCACGTTCTGACCGCTGGCGGCGAGCACGTGGCTCAATCCGGAGGTGCGGAACTCCTGACGAGTCACGTCGCTCAGGCGCTCGTCCTGTCCGAGGACCATCCCGCGGGCCAGAGCGGCTTCCGGGCCGGGCAGGCCGTGCTCGAGGCCGGCTTCGGCTCGGCCGCGGATCGTGTCCACGTAGCCCGCGAGCCCACCGCGGCGCTCTCCCGACCAGCGTCCCGAGTACAGGGAGAGCCGGGCGTGCGCGCCTCGCTGACGCTGATAGTCGTCCCGCGCGGTGAGCGGCGCGAGGCGCCCGTCCACCGCCAGGACGGCGCCCGTGGGCGGACCCGGCCAGCGGACGCGCCGAGGAATGTGCAGGACGACGCGCTCACCCCGCCCCACACCGTTCTCCAGGCGAGCGAGCGCCGTCGCGTCGAAGCGTCCGGGCCGCGGCTGCTCGAGCAGCACGGCGCGAGCGACGAACGAGGACCCGAGCTCAGGACGCAGATGCGTGCGATCGAGGGAAGCAAGTCGCTCTCGCGCGCCGACGCCACCCAGCAGCGCAAGCGCCGCCGCCAAGAGCATCCATCCGGGCCTGCCGATGAGCGCTCCGAGCACCACGCCGACCGCGAGCGCGAGCTCCGCGGAGAACGGCCCGAGCCCGACTCCCGTGACCAGCGCGGCAAGCGCGAGGTGACGGGGGTGAGCGCGAGCGCGTTCCAGCGCCAGGAGGAGCGCCACCCTCACACGGTCACCTTGGCGCGCAGGGCGGCGAGCTTCTTGGGGCCGATGCCGGGGATGCGGTCGAGGTCGGCAATGGACGAGAAGCCACCGTGCTGCTGGCGGTAGAGGACGATCTTCTGGGCCATGCTCGGTCCCACTCCGTCGAGCTGATCTAGCTGCTCCGGCGTGGCTGTGTTCAGGTTGAGCGGCCCGGCGGAAGCGCCCGGCGCCGCCGACGTCCCCGTCGAGGCGCCCGCCCCGACGGTGGCCTGCCCACGACGCGGAACGACGACCTGCGCTCCGTCCGCGGTCTTCGCCGCGAGGTTGACCGCCGAGAGGTCGGCCCCCGGCGTGGCGCCGCCGGCCCGGCGCACCGCGTCCTGCACGCGCGCTCCGGCCGGCAGCCGCACGACACCGGGCCGGCGCACGGCGCCCGTGACGTCGATGAGCGCGGGACCCCCGCTGCCCCCTCCCCGTATCGCGACGCCCTGGCCGCCGCCTCCCGCGGATCCGGGAACCTTGGCCGTCTGGGAAGCACCCGCCGGCGCGCCCGTGTCGTGGCGCAGGTAGCGGGCGCCGAGCAGTCCGATGACGATCGCCGCGACGGCGTAGAGGACGAGCTGCGAGCGCGGGATGTGGTCCATGACGGCCACGCTACGGCCGCTCGCGTTGCGCGTGACCCCCGAAGGGTGACGAATCTCAGCCCGAAGCGTGCCGAAGCACGCGCGCCACCGCATCGGCGGCATCGCGAGCCACGAGGATGCCCTCTCGCGCCCCACCCTCACGATCGAGATCCCACGTTCCCAACCCGATGACTGGCTTTCCCACCTTCAGCGCCAACGCGATCTCCGAGAGCGTCCCCCACTCCCCGCCTACGGCGATCAGCCCGTCCGCGCTGCGCACGACGAGCCCGTTGCGCAGCTCGCCCAGACCGGTCGCGATCGCGATCTCGACCCACGGGTTCGCGGCGCCACGGTCGCGGCCGGGGAGCAGCCCGATCGTCCTGCCGCCCGCCTGCCGGGCCCCTCGGCACGCCGCCTCGATGACGCCGCCGAGGCCGCCGCACACGAGGATCGCGCCGGCGCGCGCGAGGCCGGCGCCGACGGCTTCCGCCGCTTCGAGATCCGGCGAGTCCGCAGCGCCCCCGCCGATCACGCCGACGTACGCGGTGGCGGCAGCCTCGCCCACTCTCCCGTGCTCAGCGAACCACGACGTTCACGAGCCGGCCGGGCACGACCACGACCTTCACCACTTCGTGGCCGTCCACGTGGGCGCGCACGTTCGGCGCCGCGCACGCGAGCGCTTCGAGCTCCTCGCGTCCCGCGCTCGAGGGCGCCCGTACCCGGTCACGGACCTTCCCGTTGACCTGGCAGATCAGCTCGAAGAAGTCCGACTCGAGCAGCGCCGGATCGGCAACGGGCCACGGCTCCTCCCACACCCGGCGTCCGCTCAGGAGCTCGAAGACCTCAGCGCCGCAGTGGGGAGCGAAGGGGAAGATGAGCGAGGCCGCGGTGGCGGTGGCAAAGCGCAGCGCCGGCCCCGAGGCAGAATCGCGCACGCGGTAGATCTGGTTCACGAGCTCCATGACCGCGGCGATCGCCGTGTTGAAGGCGAAGCGCCCTTCCAGGTCATGGGTGACCTTCTCGATCGCCCAGTGCGCCTTGCGCACCACTGCGAGGTCCTCGTTGCCCGGATCGCTCGACGGCTCCATCGGCTCACCCGAGCCGCCGAGCTCCTCGCCCAGGCGCCACAGCCGCGCGAGGAAGCGGTGCATTCCCTCCACGCCGTCGTCCGACCAATCCGCATCTTGGTCCGGGGGACCTATGAAGAGGATGTAGCAGCGAGCGGTATCGGCCCCGTAGCGCTCGACGTAGGCCGACGGGGAGATGACGTTGCCCCGCGACTTGCTCATCTTGGCCCCGTCGCGCGTGATCATCCCCTGCGTGAAGAGTGCGGCGAACGGCTCCTGGACATCGAGCAGACCCATGTCCGCGAGCGCTTTGGTGAAGAAGCGCGCGTACATGAGGTGCAGGATCGCGTGCTCGACTCCGCCGATGTACTGATCGACGGGCATCCAACCTCGCAGGGTCGAGCGCTCCCAGGCCGCATGGTCGTTGCGCGCGTCGCCGTAGCGCAGGAAGTACCACGAGGAGTCGACGAAAGTGTCCATCGTGTCGGTCTCGCGCCGAGCGCCGCCTCCGCAAGCCGGACAGCGAACGTTCACCCAGCTCTCGGCGGCGGCCAGCGGCGAGCGGCCGCGCGGGGCGTAGTCCTCCACCTCGGGCAGCTCGACGGGCAGGTCTTCCTCGGGGACGGGCACCGTGCCGCAGCGCTCGCAGTAGACGATCGGAATCGGGCATCCCCAGTAGCGCTGGCGAGAGACGAGCCAGTCACGCAGGCGGTAGTTCACCGAGGAGTGGCCCTTGCCCTCGCGGTCGAGCCAGTCGACGATCTTCTCGAGCGCGTCGCGGTTGTGCATCCCGTCGAAGTCGGGATGGGAGTTGACGAGTGGCCCGTCGCCGGGGTAGGGCAGCGCTTCGCCTCCCCCGACCACGCGACGGATCGGCAGACCGTAGGTCGAGGCGAAGGCGTGGTCGCGCTCGTCGTGTCCGGGCACGGCCATGATCGCGCCGGTGCCGTAGTCCATGAGGACGTAGTCCGCCACCCAGATCGGGATCTCCTCGCCGTTGACCGGGTTGGTGACCGTGCGCCCGAGACGAACGCCCGTCTTCTCCCGCTCCCCGGCGCCGCGCTCCTCGGAGCTCTCGCCCAGCGCGCGGGTCACGTAGTCGTGGACCTCCTGCTCGTGATCGGTTCCCTCCGCGAGGCGGAAGACGTCGGGATGCTCGGGAGCCATGACGAAGAAGGTCGCCCCGAACAGCGTGTCGGGCCGGGTGGTGAACACCGCATAGTCGACATCGAGCTCAGCGCACCGGAACGCCACCTCGGCGCCCTCCGAGCGCCCGATCCAGTTGCGCTGCATGGCCTTGACGTTCTCCGGCCAGCGGATGTCGCCGAGGTCGTCGAGCAGTCGATCGGCGTAGTCCGTGATGCGCAGGAACCACTGCTCGAGCTGACGGGCCTCGACGGCCGTGCCGCAGCGTTCGCAGTGTCCGTCGATCACCTGTTCGTTGGCCAGGACGGTCGCGTCGTTGGGGCACCAGTTGACCGCCGCCTCCTTGCGGTAGGCCAGCCCGCGCTCGTAGAGGCGCAGGAAGATCCACTGGGTCCAGCGGTAGTAGGAGGGCTGACTGGTCGCGAACTCGCGCGACCAGTCGATCGATATGCCCCACGAGCGGAACTGACGCTGAAAGGATGCGATGGAGCGCTCGGTCGACTCTCGGGGGTGCTGCCCCGTCTTGATCGCGTGGTTCTCGGCGGGCAGGCCGAACGCGTCGTAGCCCATGGGGTGGAGCACTCGGCGCCCCGTCCGTCGGTGAAAGTGGGCGATCGCGTCCCCCAGGGCGTAGTTCTTGAGATGCCCCATGTGGGGCTCGCCGCTCGGGTAGGGGAGCATCTCGAGCACGTAGGACTTGCGCCGACCGTCGGGCTCGTTCGAGACCTCCCAGGTGCGCTCCCGCGCCCACACGTCCTGCCACCTCGACTCGATCGCACGCGGGTCGTAGCGAGGCTCGGCCATGGCGAGGGGCAGAGTAGCGGCGCGCCCCCGGCGGGGCTCGACGCAACCACGCGGCGCGCGACGAAGTCCCTGCAATTCCGCGTTCAGGCCGTGGAAGCCGCCGCCTACGCGGCGTACCATGGGTCGATGACGGAGGATCCGACGCCTCGGCCACCGCGCGAGGCCGCCGCGGCGTCCGCCCGGGTGGCCGCGATCATCGACGCCGCCGAGGCGGCCGCCGAGCGCGTACGGCTCGAGACCGAAGCGCGGGTGCGCGAGCGCATCGCCGAGGGAGCACGCGCGGGCGAGAACCGCGTCCAGGCCGCCGAGGAAGAGGCACGCGACATCCTCGTCGAGGCGCGCGTGGACGCCGAGCGCGTGCGCTCGCAGGCCGCCGCCGAGGCCGAGAGCGCTTGCGCCGAGGCCGCGTCGGAGGCGCTCTCCATCGTCGCCCGCGCCGAGGAGGAGGCCGCGCGCCAGCGCGAGGAGGCCACAAGCTACGCTGCGGCTACGCGGCAGGAGGTGGATTTCGAGGTGCGCGAACTGCTCGCCGACGCCCGCGAGATCGCCGGGGACGTCCGGGCCGAGGGCACCGAGCTCAGCGACAACCTCCGCGATCTCGGCAACTCCCTGCGCACGAACGCCGAGCGGGTCCTGCGCGACGTCCAGCGCGCCCACGCCGGTCTGACCGCGGCGCTCGACCAGGTCGACGGCGGCGTCCGCGCCCCCCTTGCCGCCCCGCTCTCTCCGGCCGAGGTCGGAGAGCTCCCTCAGCCGCCCGTCGAGGCCGAACCCTCGTCGGCGCCCGAGAGCAGCGAGCCGGCACCGCCGCGCCGCACGCGCGACCTCGAGCCCCCGCCGCCGGACCTCGGCGAAGTTCCCGAGTTCCTTCCCCCGGGGCGCCCGAGCTGAGGTCTCGCCCCCAGCGCCTCCGAGCAACCCGCCGGGCGCGGTAAGATGCGCTCGACCGCGCTCCATGGGGCTATAGCTCAGCTGGGAGAGCGTCTGGCTGGCAGCCAGAAGGTCGCCGGTTCGAGCCCGGCTAGCTCCATCGTCTGGCGAAGGGCCGCTCCCCGGGGCGGCTCTTCGCGTCTCGGCGCTAACCGGCCTCCACCGCTCGCGCCGGCACCTCGCCCCAGAGCTGCTCCAGGCGGTAGTACTCGCGCGTCTGCGGCGTGAACACGTGGACGACCACGTCGAGGTAGTCCATGAGGACCCAGCGCGCTTCGGGCAGGCCCTCGACCCGGCGCGGCAGTAGGCCATGATCGCTCTTCATCCCCGCGTGGATGCCGTCGTGGATCGCCTTGGTCTGGCGCTCGGTGTTGCCCGAGCAGACGAGGAAGTAGTCCGTGTAGCCGACGACGCCGCGCAGATCGAGCTCGACGAGCTCCGCCGCCTTCTTCTCCGCCGCGTAGGCCGCCACCGCGCGCGCGAGCTCTGCGCCACCCGGCGCCATCAGGCGAGCGCCTCCCGGTAGAGCCCCTGCGCCTGGATGCGCGCGGCGACGGCGTCGGGGACCAGGTGACGGATCGGCCGGCCGCTCGCCACCCGCCGCCGCACGAGGGAGGAGGAGATGTCGATGCGGGGCATGTCGAAGAACGCCAGCCGCTCCCGTGCTCCCGGCAGCGACTTCACCCGCTCCTCGATCGCCGCGCGCGTGGCGTCACCTCGGGAGGCCACCGCGATCCGCGCGAGGGAGATGACCGTCTCGGGCTCACGCCACTCGGGCAATCCGAGGGCGATGTCGCCGCCGACGATGAACGTCAACTCGTCCTCGGGGTCGCGCTCGTGCACCGCGCGCAGGGTATCCACCGTGTAGGAGCGGCCCGGGCGGTCGAGCTCGAGGCGCGAGACCGAGAGGCACTCGGCGCGCGCCACCGCGAGCTCGCAGAGCGCGAAGCGCTCCGGGGCGCCGGGGTCATCGGGCGCCTCCTTGTGCGGCGGTATCCCCGTCGGCATCAGCACGACCACGTCGAGGTCGAGCTGGGTCCGGGCGTCCTGGGCACACACCAGGTGCCCGAGGTGCGGGGGATTGAACGTGCCGCCGAGGATCCCGACGCGCCGCGGCGCCGGGCGCGGCGCCTCAGCTCCGGACGTGACCGTCGCCCTCGACGAGATACTTGAACGTGCAGAGCTCACGCAGCCCGATCGGACCGCGCGCGTGGAGCTTCTGGGTCGAGTTGCCGATCTCGGCGCCCATCCCGAACTCCCCGCCGTCGGTGAAGCGCGTCGAGGCGTTCACGTACACGCACGCGGCGTCGACTCCGAGCTGGAAGGCCCGGGCGGCCTCGACGTTTCGGGTGACGATCGCCTCGGAGTGGCCGCTGCCGTAGCGGTTGACGTGCTCGATCGCCTCTGCGACCGAGTCGACGACCTTGACCGCCAGCGTGAGGTCGAGGAACTCGGTGGCCCAGTCCGATTCCTCGTCGGCCGCGCGCACCGGCACGCCCTCTGCGAAACCCTCCGCGCGCTCGTCGACGCGCAGCTCCACCCCGGCGTCGGTGAGCGCGCGCAGCGCGCCGGGAAGGAACAGCGGGGCGGAGAGTTCGTGCACGAGCAGCGTCTCGGCGGCGTTGCAGACCCCCGGCCGCTGCGTCTTGGCGTTCAGCACGATCGCTTCGGCCGCCGCAAGGTCGGCGTCCCCGTCGACGTAGACGTGGCAGTTGCCCGAGGCGGCGAAGATGACGGGAACGCTCGCCACGCCCTTGAGCGCGGCCTTGAGTCCCTCACCCCCGCGCGGGATGATCAGGTCGACCACCCCGGTCTGGGTGGCCAGCTCCGCGAGCTCCTCCCGTCCGCCGCCCGCGACGAGCGAGAGCACACCGTCCGGGAGCCCAACGGCGAGCGCGGCGTCGCGGGCCACCGCGGCCAGCACGGCGTTCGAGTTCGCCGCGGAGGAGGACCCGCGCAGGACGATCGCGTTGCCCGACTTCAGACACAGCGCGGCGGCGTCGATCGTCACGTTCGGGCGCGCTTCGTAGACCACCGCGACGACCCCGAGCGGGACTCGGACCTTGCGGACCTCGAGCCCGTTGGGCAGGCGCGAGCCCTCGATCACCTCTCCCACCGGATCGGGCAGGGCGGCGATCTTCCGCACCCCGGCAGCCATGTCGGCCAGCCGACGCCCGTCGAGCGCGAGGCGGTCGAGCAGGGCGGGAGAGAGCTCGGCGGCGCGCCCCGCCTCCACGTCGCGGGCGCTCGCTTCGAGGATCTCGGGGGCGCGGTCCTCGAGGGCCGCGGCGATCGCCTCGAGCGCGGCATCCTTGACTCCGGAGTCGAGCGTCGCGAGCCGGCGCGCGGCGCGCTGGGCCGCACGGCAGGTGTCGGCAACGGACGAGCTCAGAACGGCCATCGGCTCGGCAAGGGTAACGGCCGGGGCGAGGCGCGCGCGATGCTCAGTCGAGCACGAAGTAGTCCCGGTGCACCGCCTCCGCGCTCGCGCGGGGCAGCAGCGCCCGGACCTCGGCGCTCTTGAGCCCCGCGACCCGCCGCAGATCCCCGTCCGAGTAGGTGCTGATTCCCTTGCCCACCGCCCCGTGCGCGCCGAGCACCTGCACCGCGTCGCCCGCGTCGAAGCGGCCCTGAACCTCGACGATCCCGACCGGAAGAAGGCTCGTGCCCGCCTCCCGCAGCGCCCGCGCGGCGCCGTCGTCGATCCTCACCCGACCGCGGGTCGGCTTGGCGTACTTCAGCCAGAGCTTGAAGGAGGAGTAGCGGCCCGGACGGGGAGGGAAGCGCGTGCCCACCGGCTCGCCGGCGGCCGCCGCCCGCAGCGCCCCGGGCCGAAAGCCGCTGCACACCACGGCGGGGATTCCGGCGGCGGTCGCCATCTCGGCGGCGATGACCTTCGAGCGCATTCCGCCCGAGCCGAGCGGCGTCGTGCCCTGGCCGATGTCGAGGCGCTCGAGCACGCCGAAGTCGCTCACCTCGGGAACGAGCTCCGCCGAGGGGTAATCGCGCGGATCGGCGGTGTAGAGGCCTTCGGTCGAGGTCAGCAGCACGAGCCGCTCGGCGCCGAGCAAGATCGCCACCTGAGCGGCGAGGAAGTCGTTGTCGCCGAAGGAGATCTCGTCGGTCGTCGTCGTGTCGTTCTCGTTGATGACCGGGACCACGTGCCAGTCGAGCAGCTTGCGCAGCGTCTGGCGCGCGTTGAGGTAATGGGTGCGCGCGCTCAGGTCGAAGAACGTCAGCAGCACCTGAGCGGTGGCCACGCCACGCTCGGCGAGCAGTTCGTCGTAGAGCTGGTAGAGCTGCCCCTGACCGACCGCGCTGGCGGCCTGGAGCTCGTCGATCGCACGCGGGCGGGCGGGCAGTCCGAGCAGGCGCATGCCGCGCGCGATCGCCCCGCTCGTAACGATGACCGGGTCGCGGCGCTCGGCGTGCAGCGCCGCGGCCTCGTCGCAGATGCGCGCGAGCACGTCGGCGCGCGGCTCGCCACGCTCGTCGGCCACGACGCTCGAACCGAGCTTGATCACCACGGAGCCCACGGGGCGAGGTTAGGGGTCGAGCTCGAACTGCATTCCCCCGAGCTCGACGTCGTCGCCCGGCTGGAAGCCCTGCTCCTCGAGCGCACGGATCACCCCGATCGTGCGCAGCCGGCGCTCGAGGTGGACCATCGCCTCCTGGTTCTCGACGTCGTAGCGAGCCACGAGTCGGTCGATGCCGGCGCCGATCACCCGAAACGGGCCCTCGCCGCTCCGCTCCACCTGGAACGCGCGCCGGTCCACGGGCCGGAAGAGCCTGTGCTCGGCGAGCTCGGGCTCTGAGGCACCGGCGCGCTCGCCTCCGGCCTGGGTGCGAGCCGGCACCCGCGCGAAGAGCTCCTGCCCGAGCTCCTCCATCCCCCTCCCCGTGGCACTCGAGCTGAGGAGCACCGGCACTTCCGCTCCGAGCCGCGCGCGCCACTCCTCGGCGCTCGCCTCGGCGGCCTCCGGCGTCACGAGATCGGCCTTGGAGAGCGCGAGCACGCGCCCCAGCCGGCCCAACCGCGGGTCGTGGGCGGTCAGCTCCTGCTCGACCGTGGCGTGGTTGGCGATCGGATCCGAGCCGTCGAGCGGCGCGAGATCGAGCACGTGCACGAGCAGGCGCGTGCGCTCGACGTGGGCGAGGAAGTCGTGGCCGAGCCCGGCGCCGGCGCTCGCCCCCTCGATCAGCCCGGGGATGTCGGCGACGACGAGCTGGCGCTCGGCCCCCTCGAGCGTGCCGAGCACCGGCTCGAGCGTCGTGAACGGGTAGCCGGCGACCTTCGGCCGCGCGCGGGTCAGCCGGGCGAGCAGCGAGGACTTGCCCGCGTTGGGCAACCCGATGAGGCCCACGTCGGCGAGCAGGCGAAGCTGCAGGGTGAGCCAACCATCCTCCCCGGGCAGTCCGCGCTCGGCGAAGCGCGGAGCCTGGTGCGTGGGACCGGCGAAGCGCTTGTTGCCCCGGCCTCCGGGTCCGGCCCGCGCCACCACGGCGCGCTGCCCGGGCTCGATGAGCTCGAAGCGCGTTCCGTCCTCGAGCACCGCCTCGGTACCGGGGGGAACCGCGATCTCGAGCACCGGTCCGTCGGCGCCGTGGCGCAGGGCGCCCTCCCCGTGCCCTCCCCGCGTCGCCTTGAAGTGCGCCCGCCGTCGGAAGGCCTGGAGGTCGCGCAGGCCGTCGTCGCAGACGAGCACCACGTCGCCGCCGCGACCGCCGTCGCCACCATCGGGACCGCCCTTGGGAACGTGGGCCTCCCGGCGGAAGGAGAGGCAGCCGTCACCGCCGCCGCCGGCCTGCACGTGGATCTTGGCGCGATCATGGAGCATGTGGAGACTGCATCGTCGCATCCCCCCGCGAAAGGACCCCATGGCCGAGGATCCCGTCTTTCTCATCACCGGCGCCTCCTCCGGCATCGGCGCCGCCACCGCGCGCCGGGCCGCCGAGCAGGGCTACCGGCTGGTGCTCGCCGCGCGCTCGGAGGACAAACTCCAGGAGCTCGCCGGCGAGCTGGGCGGTCCCGAGCGGGTGCTCGCCCAGCCCTGCGACGTGACGAGCTTCGAGGAGCAGCAGAAGCTCGTGGCCAGGACGCTCGAGACCTTCGGAGCGCTCGACGTGGCCTTCGCCAACGCGGGCTTCGGGGCGGCGCGCGGCTTCCAGCAGGGCGATCCCGAGCAGTGGCGCGCGATGGTCCTGACCAACGTGCTCGGCGTCGCCTACACGATCCGCGCCACGCTGCCCGCGCTCGAGCAGTCCCGGGGCCACTTCCTGCTCACGAGCTCCGTGGCGGGCCGGCGCCCGTTGCCCGGCTCGCTCTACTCCGCGACGAAGTTCGCGGTGAGCGCGATGGGCGAGGCGCTGCGCCAGGACGTGGGCGGCTCGGGCATCCGCGTGACGCTAATCGCGCCCGGCAAGGTCGACACGCCGTTCTTCGATAGCCCGGTCTCCGACGCGCTCGAGCCCGACGACATCGCCCGCGCGGTGCTCTATGCGGTCACCCAGCCCGCGCATGTCGACGTCAACGAGATCCTCGTGCGTCCGACCGCGCAGGAGGGCTGAGGACCCGCCGGCGCCTGAGCATCCAGGCCACCGCGGGACCGATGCCGAGCGCGAAGGCGAGGGTCCCGATTCCCACCATGCCGCCGAGGGAGAACCCGACGGCGAGCGCGGAGAGCTCGATTCCCGCCCGCACCGCGCCGAGCGGGCGTCCCGTGCGTCGGTGCAGCCCGGTCATCAGGCCGTCGCGCGGGCCAGGCCCGAGCTCGGTGCCGAGGTAGAAGCCGCTGCCCACCGCGACGAGGCCGATGCCCCCCACCAGCTCGACGACGCGCAGCGCGCCGCCCGGGCGCCCGGGGAGCACCGCGAGCGTGGCATCCACGGCGAGACCGACCACCACCGCGTTCAGGATCGTGCCGAGCCCCGGCGCCTGGCGCAGCGGGATCCAGCAGACCAGGACGAGGAAGGAGATCGCGATCGTCGCCTCGCCGACCGAGAGCCCCACCTGCCGCGAGGCGCCCTGCGCGAGCACGGTCCACGGCGAGTTGCCGAGGCCCGCGCCGACCACCGCTCCCTCCCCGGTGCCGAAGAGCCAGAGGCCGAGGAGCAGGACCGCCAGGCGCCCGGGATCGGGGCGCCAGCGCGAGCGCGAGCCCTCAGCGACCGTGGCGGCGGTCAACTCCGCCGCCGAAGCGGCCTACTCGCCGCCGATGGCGACGGGAGCCACCGAGATCACGCGACCGCGCCAGCCCGAAGTGAAGACCACGGTACCCGCGGCCTGGGCGAAGATCGTGTCGTCGCGGCCGATGCCGCAACCCTCCCCGGGCTTGAAGCGGCTGCCGCGCTGTCGCACGATGATCTCGCCGCCCGTCACCGATTGACCGGCGAAGACCTTGACGCCGAGGCGCTGGGCGTTCGAATCACGACCGTTGCGGCTCGACCCGAGCCCCTTCTTATGCGCCATCGTCGGCCTCCGTCTTGGATGCGGCGCGGTCGCGACCGCCCGCAATCTCGGTGATCTGCAACCGGGTGAGGTCCTGCCGGTGGCCCGTGCGCTTCTTGTAGCCCCGCTTGGGCTTGAACTTGAGCACCCGGAGCTTCGGCCCGCGCTCGTGCCCGACCACCCGGGCCGCGACGCTGACGCGCCCGAGCTCCTCGGCGCTCAGGGCGACCTCGTCCTCCCCGTCGCCGCGCACGAGCAGCGGCTGGAGGGCGAGCGTGTCGCCCTCGTCCGCGCGCAGGCGCTCGACGAGCAGGGTTTGCCCCTCCTCGACGCGGTATTGCTTGCCGCCGGTCTTGACGATCGCGTACATGGGATTCACTCGGGAGCGCCGGATTCGGCCGTGGCGCGGGAACGGCGCCGTCCACCTCTGCGGCCACGGCGCCGAGCGCTCGAGTCTATCGCGTCGGCGTCGGGGTCCTCGGAGGCCTCCGGCTCACCGGGCAGGGCCACGAGCGACGCGGTGGCCGCCGTGCGCCCCGCCTCCTCGATTCGCACCAGGCGCTTCTCGCCCACGTGGCGCCCTCCGCCCACCACCGAGACGATGTAGCCGTCGATCTTCGCCACCGCGTCGTCCACCTCGTACATGTGGGGCTCGACGATGTGGACGAGCACCTCTTCGCCCTCGCGGAAGGGCAGCGCCCGATCCTCGACCTCCGCCTGCGTGCCCTCGAGCGTTACCGCGAAGAAGTCGAGTGGCAGCCCCTCGGACCCTTCGAAGTGAAAGAGCTTGCCGGTCTCCTCCTCGAGCGCGCGCAGCATCCGCGCCCCGCCCGAGGTGAACTCGGCGGTGACCCGGGGGTTGATCTTCAGCAGCATCGCCTCCACGCCCGGGCGCGCCTTGGCCTCCTCGCGCAGCTTGCGCTCGAACTCGATCGCGATCGTCTCCTCCGAGCGGATCACGCCTTCGCCGTCGCAGGTCGGGCAGGGCCGGGTCATGATCTCCCGCACGCCGTCGGTGACGTTCTGGCGGGTCATCTCGACCAGCCCGAGCGGCGAGATCTCGACCACGAAGGTCTTGGTGCGGTCCTCGTCCAGGGCGCCGCGCAGCGTCTTCAGCACCGTGTCGCGGTTGCGCGCGCGAGCCATGTCGATGAAGTCGATGACGATGATCCCGCCGATGTCGCGCAGGCGCAGCTGGCGCACCACCTCGTCGGCCGCCTCGAGGTTTGTCTTCGTGATCGTGTCCTCCAGCCGCGCGGCCTTGCCCCGGCCGATGAACGAGCCCGTGTTGACGTCGATGACCGTGAGGGCCTCGGCGTAGTCGATGATCAGGTAGCCGCCGCTCGGCAGGTCGACTCGGCGCGAGAGGGTCGACTGGATCTCGGGCTCGACCCCGAAGCGCTCGAAGAGCGGCTCGGGCTCCTCCCACAGCTCGACGCGCTCAACGAGCTCGGGAGCTGTGCGCGAGAAGAACGAGACGAGACGCTGGTACTGCTTCGGGTCGTCCACCACCGCGCGCTCGAAGTGCTCGGAGAAGATGTCGCGCACGACGCGCACCGAGAGGTCGGCCTCCTGAAAGACCATCGCCGGAGCGGCGGTCTCGGCCACCCGCTTCTGGAGGGTCTCGTTGAGCTTGAAGAGGTAGAGCAGCTCGCGCTCGAAGTCCACGCGCTTGGCCCCGTAGGCGGCGGTGCGGATGATCGCGCCCCCACCGCGCAGGTCGAGCGCCTTGGCCTCCTTGCGCAGCCGGTCGCGCTCCTTGTCCGGGAGCCGGCGGGAAACTCCGACGCCCTCGCCCGAGGGGGTGTAGACCATGTAGCGCCCGGCGACGGTGAGCTCCATCGAGAGCCGTGCGCCCTTGGTCTTCAGCGGGTCCTTGACCACCTGCACGACGATCTCCTCGCTCGGCTTGACGAGGTCGGTGATCTTGGCGCCCTCCTTGCCCGGGCCCCGGCCGCGTCTGACCTGCTCGACTCCGGGAACGACGATCTCGTCGACGTGGAGAAAGCCGTTCTTGTCGAGGCCGATGTCGACGAAGGCGGCCTCCAGACCGGCGAGCGCGTTGTCGACTCGACCCTTGTAGACGTTGCCCACGATCGAGCGGTTGCCGCGGCGCTCGATGTAGAGCTCGGCGACGCGGTAGTCGGCCGTGGGATCGGCGGGCTTGCCTCTACGGCCTCCGCGGGCCGAGCGCGGCTTGTCGGCGACCTTGCCGGTCGCCTCGAGGAGCGCGACGCGGGTCTCGCCCCGGTCGACGCTCACGAGCACTTGTTTCTTCAAGAGGGGTTCCTTGCATGTCAGAGGATGAGGGCCCGGCCCTTGGTGGTGGCAGCGATCCGTCCCTGGACGTGGATCGACTGCAGCAGGCCTAGGCAGATGAAAGTGACGAGCACCGAGGAGCCGCCGAAGCTCATGAGCGGCAGGGGTACGCCGGTGATGGGCATGATCCCGATGGTCATGCCCACGTTGACGAAGACCTGGAACATGAGCATCGCGAGGACGCCACCGGCGATGAGCGCGCCGAACAGGTTCTTGGCCAGGGTGAGGATGCGCAGGATGCGCCAGATGAGCAGCGCGTAGAGCGAGAGCACCACCGCCGCGCCGAGGAAGCCGTAGGTCTCCCCCACCACGGCGAAGACGAAGTCCGTGTGGTGCTCGGGCAGGAAGTTCCCGCCGGTCTGGGTCGCGTGACGCTGCCCCCGGCCGATCTTCTGGCCCGAGCCGATCGCGATCAGCGACTGGTTGATCTGGTAGGTCTGGTTGCCCGGGTCGTGCGAGGGCTTGATGAAGCCGGTGAGCCGCTGCACCTGGTAGGGCTTGAGGACGTGCACCCCGACGGCGGGGGCGGCCACGAGCACGAGTGCGACGGCGATCGCGAACAGGGCGAGCAGCGCGGTGAGGTGCTTCCACCCCGTACCGGCCACGAAGAGCAGCATCAGCGCCACGGCGACGTAGACCAAGCCGGTGCCGAGGTCGGGCTGCGCGATCACGAGCATCGCCGGCAGCAGCGCGAGCAGCATGATGCGGGCCGTGGTCTGGCGCTCGCCGAGCCAGCGCGAGCGGTCGACCGCGAAGGCGGCGAGGGCGAGGATGAGGAGCACCTTGCCGAGCTCGGAGGGCTGTACGCGAAAGAACGGAAGGTCGATCCAGCGCCGTGAGCCGCGCGTGGCGCCGGCGATCACGAGCACGAGCAGGTTGGAGCCGACGAGCAGCCCGAAGATGCCGAACTTGAGCTCGCGCAGGCGCGAGTAGTCGATGCGGCTGAGCACCGCGGCGACGACGAGCCCCACGCCGGCGTAGAGCCCCTGACGCTCGACGAAGAAGTACGGGTTGCCGGCGACGTCGTGCCGGGTCGCGCCGTAGATCGTCAGGAGCGAGCACGCCACGAGCCCGAGCGCCGCGAGGATGAGCCAGAGGTCGATCCGCAGGCCGGGCCGCTCGGGCGCCGAGGCCACCTCCTCGAGCCGGCGCGAGGCCGGTTGAATCGCGCTCATCGGGTGTGCGAGGCCCCGGCCACGAACTTCTTGCGGATATGGAACCACTGGGAGAGCATGAGCCGCGCCGCGGGGGCCGCGGCCTGCGCGCCGAAGCCGCCCTTCTCGATGGTGACGGCGATCACGATGGGCCGTGAGGGATCGGGCACGATGCACACATACCACGATTGGTCGGCCTGCCCGCTGTGCTGCGCGGTCCCCGTCTTGCCGTAGACGGGCTTGGGGAAGTCCTTGAAGACGTCGGCCGAGGTGCCGCCCGGCTGCGAGGCGGCGGCGCGCAGGCCGTCGAGGATCGCCTGGCGGTAGCCCGAGTCGATCCGGATCCGCCGCGCCGGCGGGGGCTGGATCTCCTGCAGGACCTTGCCCACCGCGTCCTCCACCTGGAGGCCGATGTGGGGGCGCAGCACGCGGCCGCCGTTCTCGATCGCCGAATAGGCCACCGCCATCTGCAGCGGCGTGGCCAGGACGTCCCCCTGACCGACGGAGAGGTTGACGTTGTCCCCGATCGACCATGGGCGCAGGTCGCTGATCCCGCAGCTCGGGATCCGCTTCTTCTTCTCGCAGCGCTGCTCGAGCTCGTTGCGGTGCGCGCGCCACGCAGGAGAGGGGATGTTGCCGGCGATCTCGCCGGGCACGTCGATACCGGTCGACTGCCCGAGGCCGAAGCGCCCGGCCCAGTCTTGGATCGGGCCGCCGGCGGGACGAGGCGAGTTCATCGCGGCCCCGAGCTTGTAAAAGAAGACGTCGGAGGAGACCTGGAGCGCGCGGCGCAGCGCGACCGGCCCTGCCCCGGCGCCGCCGGCGTCCTGGAAGCGCTGCGCGCCGATCATGACCGAGCCCGGGTCGTCCTGGACGGTGTCGGGGGTGATCGTGCCCGACTGCAGGGCGGCGGTCGCGGTGATCGGCTTGAAGGTGGAGCCCGTTGGATAGCCACCCTGCACGGCCCGGTCGATCTGGGGGAAGTTCGCCGAAGGGCCGAAGATGCGCTTGTAGCGCTCGGGGGAGATCGGCTTGGCGAACACGTTGGGATCGAAGGAGGGCACCGAGCCCATGGCGAGCACCTCGCCGTTGCGCGGGTCGATCGCCGCGAAGGCGCCGGCGTCGGCCGGGTTGCCGTTGCCGTGCGCGGCGGCGATCCCCGCCGCGAGCGCCTTCTGGCCCTCGCGTTGCAGGGCGAGGTCGACGGACAGCCTCAGGGTCTTGCCCTGGCGCGGCGGGTGCTGGCGCAGGTAGCCCTTCGCGTTGCCGAGGGCGTCGACCGACACGCGCGTGGCGCCGTTACGCCCTCGCAGGTAGCGGTCGTAGGCGTACTCGATGCCGGTCTGGCCGACGACGGTCCCCTGGCGCACGCCCCGGAAGTGACGGTACTTCAGCTCGGCGGGGCTCACCTCCCCGACGGTCCCGAAGAGCTGCGCGGCGACGTCGTGGTAGGGGTAGCGGCGCAGGTAGACCGGTTGCACCCGGACGCCGGGGAACTTCTCCTGGTTCTCGAGCAGGTACTCGAAGACCACCCTGGGCACGTCGCCCTTGATCGTGATGTTCGAGTAGGGCAGGGCGTAGTGCTGGCGCGCGACCTCGCACTCGATGGGGATGACCCGCGTGATCCGTTGGCCGGGGACGCGGCAGCGACGGGGGCTCCTGGACTCTCCGAGGAGCACGGCGAGGCGCCCGAAGACCGCGGCCCGGCGCCGGGCGTCGCCGGGGAGCCGCGCGGGCTCCACCTGGATCGCGGTCGAGGTCCGGTTGTCGACAAGGACGGTGCCGTTGCGGTCGACGACCTCCCCCCGCGGGGCCTGTACGACCACGTTGCGCACCCGGTTGTTCTGGGCCTGCGCGAGGTACTGATCGCCCGAGAGCACCTGCAGGAACCACAGGCGGAAGAACACGAGCGCGAAGAGCACGAGCGCGACGCCGCCGAGCATGGCGACGCGCACCGCGAGCTGCGGCGTTATGGGCGGCCTACGGTCCTCGGGAGTCTGGATCACGAGATCATCCGCGGGCCGACGGACGCGAGAGCGGGCTGAGGCCGCCCGTGGTGTAGGTGCGCCGCCGGCGACGGCGCGGATCCTCGGGCAGCGAGGGGCGCACGACGCGGCGCACGATCGCATAGACCGGGAGCGCGAGCAGCGCGCCGACCAGGGTGATGGCGAGGATCTGGCGCACGAGCAGCAACGACACCGGGGCGTCGACCCCGAGGAGGAACTGGAAGACCGAGAATCCGCCGACCGCGATCAGGCTGGCCGCCACGCCGACCCCGAGCGGCACCAACCCGTGCGCGGGATCGCGGAGCTCGCGCAGGCGCCCGGCCCCGTAGCCCACGATGAGCAGGAGCATCGAGGAGACCCCGAGGGTCTGCACGAGCGCGAGGTCGACGAACAGGCCCATGCCGAAGCCCATGAGCGCCCCGGGCAGCGAGCCCGCGAGCAGCCCGACGGACCCCACGATCAAGGGCGAGAGGTCCGCGCTCACCCCGAGCACCGTCACCTGCGAGACCGCGGTGATCTGGAGGATCACCGCGACGAGCCCGAGGCCGGCGAGCCGGAGGGGAAGCTGGCGGGCGTCGCTCACGGCGTCTGCGCGCGCAGGGTCCCGCCTGCGCGACGGGTGAGGATCTGGACGAAGTCGAGATGGCGCAGATCGGCGTCGGGGCGCATGTGCACCTGCTGGGAGAGCGCGAGCTCGCCGGGCACCACGCGGCTCACGGTGCCGACCGGGATGTCGGCGGGAAAGAGCGACTCGAGTCGCCCGGCGCGCGCGCCGGAGGTCACGACGTTGTCGCCCACCGCGACCTTCGAGCGGGGCGGCAGGGTCTGCACGAGCAGGTCGCGCGGATCGCCGACCGAGGGCACGACCACGCCCGGATCGCCCGCCCGGTCGAGCACCTTGACCGAGACGCCGCTCGTGTGGTCGGTGATGAGCGTCACGACCGACGTGCCCGCGGTGACGTCGGTGACCTTCCCCACGAGCCCGTCCCCCGAGACCACGGGCTGGTCCTGGCGCACCCCGTCGTCCGAGCCCTTGTCGACCTCGAGCGTCGCGTACCACAGCGTGGGCGAGCGCCCGATCACCCGCGCGGTCACGGGCGCGGTGCCGGCGAGTCCCTTGGAGCGGTCGAGCCCCACGAGCCTGGAGAGCTGGGCGTTCTCGCTCTGCGCCGCCTGAGCTCCCACCACCTGCTTGCGCAGCACCGCGTTCTGCTTCTCGAGCTGGTCTCGCTGCTTCTTGGCGTGAAGCGTGTCGCCCACCCAACCCGCCAGGTCGCGGACGGGCTTGAGCGCGCGGCTCGCACCCTCCTGGATCGGCGAGAGCGCCTGGATCACCCCGCGCTGGACGGAGTGCAGCGGGCCGGAGCTCCCCTCGGTGAAGTACCCGGTGAGGAGGGCTAGGGAGAGGGCGACGAGCAGTCCGAGGACCGCACGGCGGCGGCGGACCTTCTTGTCGTACACGAGGAAGGAATCTCCAAGGTCGGGAGGCGAAGCCTAGTTGCGGCGGCGCCGACTCCGCGAGTTCTTGTTCGAGCGGTGGATGGCCTCGAACTCCTCGAGTGAGCGTCCCGACCCCACGGCCACGCAGGTGAGGGGCGACTCGGCGAGGTGCGCGGGCATCTGCGTCTCGTGACGCAGGCGCTCATCGAGGCCTTGGAGCAGCGAGCCGCCGCCCGCGAGCATGATCCCGCGGTCCATGATGTCCGACGCGAGCTCGGGCGGTGTGCGATCGAGCGTCTCCCTGACGGCGTCGATGATCTGTGAGACCGGCTCCTCGAGCGCTCCGCGGATCTCCTCCGAGGTGAGCACGACGGTCTTGGGCAGCCCCGAGACCATGTCGCGGCCGCGGATCTCGGCCTGGACCTCCTCGGCCATGTGGAAGGCGGAGCCGATCTCGAGCTTGACCTCCTCGGCGGTCTGCTGGCCGATGAGCAGCTTGTACTCGCGCTTGACGTAGGAGATGATCGCCTCGTCGAGCTCGTCCCCGCCGACCCGGATCGACTGGGAGACGACGATGCCGCCGAGGGAGATCACCGCGACCTCGGAGGTGCCGCCGCCCACGTCCACGACCATCGAGCCGGTCGGCTCTCCCACCGGCAGTCCCGCGCCGATCGCCGCGGCCATCGGCTCCTCGATGAGATAGGCCTGGCGGGCGCCGGCGCTGAGGCACGCCTCCTCGACCGCACGCTTCTCGACTCCGGTCACGCCCGACGGGACGCACACCACCACGCGGGGGTGGGCCCAGCGATTCTGGTGGACCTTCTGGATGAAGTGGCGGAGCATCTCCTCCGTGACCTCGAAGTCGGCGATGACCCCGTCCTTGAGCGGCCGGATCGCGGCGATCGTGCCCGGAGTCCGACCGAGCATGCGCTTGGCCTCGATGCCCACGGCATGCACCTCGCCGTTGCGCTGGTCCATCGCGACCACGGAGGGCTCGGAGAGGACGATGCCCCGACCGCGCACGTAGACGAGCGTGTTGGCGGTGCCGAGATCAACCGCCATGTCGCGGCCACCGAACCCCGTGAGGTAGCTGAAGAAGCCCATGCGTGATCCCGAAGCGCGGAGCGGTCCCGGCCGAAGTGCCGGGCGGCGCGCACGCCGCGAGTGGGGCCCGTTCCGCGGGGAAGTGTAGCGAACGCCTCGCTCCGTTCGACGCGCGTAACCGAGCGCCAATCCGCGCGGAAATACCGCGAAATCAGCGGGCGGGGGAGTGCGCGAAGAGCAGCTCCGGAACGAGGTCGAACAACGCGGCGACCGGCAGCCCCACCACGCCCAGGTACTCCCCCTCGATCCAGGTGACGAGGGCCGCTCCGCGCCCCTGGACGGCGTAGCCGCCGGCCCGCTCGCGCCACTCTCCCGTGGCGAGGTACCAATCCAGGAACGATCCATCGAGGGAGCGCAGGCAGACGCGCGTGCGCGTCAGCGCGACCCGCTCCCGGCCACGCTCGAGCACGCAGAGACCGCTCAACACCTCGTGGGTCCGCCCGCTCAACGCCGTGAGCGTGGCGCGGGCGCCGGTTTCGTCAGGCGGCTTGCCGTAGATCCGACCGTCGAGCGCCACGAGGGTGTCGCAGCCGACGACGAGACGCTCCGGCCCGACGCGACGCGCGGCGAAGTGGGCCTTGCGCCGGGCGTTCTCGGCCGCCACCTCGCCCGGGTCGCCGTCCGTGAGCTCCCCCACCTCGGCGTGAAGCGCCTCGAACTCCACTCCGAGCTGGGAGAGGATCGCCCGCCGCTGCGGCGAGCGCGAGGCGAGGACGAGCGGCGACGCCGAGGTTCTAGGAGAGCTCAGGAAAGAAGAGGGCGGCCTCACGGGCCGCGGACTCGTTCGCGTCGGAGCCGTGCACCATGTTCTGGCCGACCTCGAGCGCAAGGTCGCCGCGAATGGAGCCCGGCGCGGCCTCGAGCGGGTTCGTCGCGCCGATGACCTGGCGGGCCGCCCGCACCGCCTCGTAGCCCTCGAGCACCATCGCCACGAGCGGACCCGAGGTGATGAAGTCCACGAGCTCGCCGAAGAACGGCTTGCCCTCGTGCTCGGCGTAGTGGCGCTGGGCCTGCTCCCCGGTCATCGTCATATGCCGCAGCGCGACTATGCGCAAGGCCTTGCGCTCGAAGCGGGCGATGATCTCACCGGTCAGCCCGCGGGCGAACGCGTCCGGCTTGACCAGGATGAGGGTCCGGTCCATGTAGAGCTCCTTGGCGGCGTCAGGTGGTCGGCTCGGGGGCGCTCTCGCGCCGGCGGCGACCCGAGCGGCGCGCCGCGGCGGTGACGGGGGCGACCTCCGCCTCGCAGTAGGGACAGACCTTCCACGACGGGTCGAGCGGCTTGGTGCAGTTATGGCACGGGTCCTTGAGCTTGCGCATGCAGCTCGGGCAGCGCAGGAAGTCGCTCTCCACCCCGTAGTCGCAGTGCGGGCAGGTGTGGTAGCCGCTCTGGGAGAGCCGCGCCTCGGCCGCCTGCATTTCGAGATCCCGCTCGCGCACGTCCGCCAGATACTCCGGCGGGCGCACGATGAGGTACACGAGCGTCCCGAGGAAGGGGAAGAGCGAGGCGGCGGTCGCGCACGCGACGATCAACGGGTCGCCGATACGCCGCCGGGCATCGGCGAAGGTCCAATAGATCAAGGAGAGCCAGAGGACCAGCAGGAAGAGGATCAACAGGTTGATGGCCAGGTTGAGGCCGGAGTTGTTGATCCCGAAGACGGCGAGCGTCGACATCTGGCGCGCGAGTGTATCCAGGGCTGCACTCGGAACGGGAAAGTGGCGCGCCCGAGCCCTAGAGAAACAGCCGTCCGAAGAGGTAGCCGAGGCCGAAGAAGACCAGGATCACCACGGCGACGACGACCGCCACGAATCCGATCATCGCCAGGAAGTGGGGGTGCTCGTCGCGGCCCATCGCCGCTCAGACCTGGGCCGCGCCGGCGCCGCTCGGGCGCACGAGATCGGCGACGAGGTAGATCGAGCCCGTGGCCACGACGACGCCGTCGCGCCCGGCGAGCCCTCGCGCGAGGGCCAGCGCGCGCAGCGGGTCGGGCTCCACGTGCAGCGGCGGGGCCTGCGTCCCGCACACCTGCCGGGCCAGGGACTCGAGCGTCCCCGGCGGCAGCGCGCGCGGATTGCCGGCCCGGGTGAGCACGGTCGCGGCACAGCCGGGCAGGAGCTCGCCGAGCATGCCCGCGGCGTCCTTGTCGTCGAGCACGGAGAGCACCGCCACGATCTCCCGGCCGTTCGCGAGCTCGAAGAGCGCGGAGGAGAGCGCCGCCGCGCCGGCCGGGTTGTGGGCGCCGTCGAGCAGCGTCAGCGGGCGAGCGTCGACGGCCTCGAGCCTTCCGGGTATCCGCACGGCCGCCGCGGCGGCTCGCACCGCGCCGAGCTCGAGCTCGAGCTCGCCGATATGCGCCTGCGCCGCGGCGCGCGCGAGCGCGAAGTTCGCGCGCTGGAAGGCGCCCGCCGCGCCGACGGAAGCACCGGGATCGGCCGGAGCCCTCACGAGCGCGGCATCACGTGCGAGAGCCGTGCGGCCCGCCTCCTCGGCGACCTCCGGAGAGAGCGGACCGACGACGAGCGTGCTCTTCTCGCGCACGACGGCCAGCTTCTCCCGCGCGATGTCGAGCAGGGTGGGCCCGAGCCAGCGCGTGTGCTCGAGCCCGACGTTCGTGAGCACGGAAACCGAGGAGGGGATCACGTTTGTCGCGTCGTGGCGGCCGCCGAGTCCGGCCTCGATCACCGCTACCTCGACTCCTTGCTCGGCCAGGGCCAGAAAGGCAGCGGCGGTGATCAGCTCGAACTGGGTGACGCGGTCCTCGGCCGGTCCCGTCCGGTCCACGAGCGCGGCCGCCCGGGCGGTGCGCTGGACGGCGGCCGCGAAGGCGGAAGGCTCGAGGTCGGCGTCGCCCACACGCACGCGCTCGGCCCACGCCAGAAGGTGAGGCGAGAGGTAGGCGCCCGCACGGACGCCGTGCTCGGCCAAGATCGCCGCCGTCATCCGCACCGTCGAGGACTTGCCGTTCGTTCCCACCACGTGGACGGAGGAGAACGAGTCCTGCGGGCGCCCGAGCGCGGAGGTGAGCCGGCGCATGCGATCGAGCCCGAAGCGCATGCCGAAGAGCTCGAGCGAGCCGAGGTGGCGCTCGGCGTCCTCGGGGGTCCACCCGCCGCTCACAGCGCGCTCAACTCCACCTGCAGGCGCGCGACCTTTTCCCGCTCCGCGGAGACGACCTCGGGAGGCGCCTTGGCCACGAAGCGCTCGTTGGCGAGCTTGCGCTCGGCCCGCGCGATGTCCTCGCGCAGCCGGTCGCGCCGGGCGTCCTTGCGACGCTCGGCCGCGCCGAAGTCGACGTCCTCGGTCGCGAGGATGGCGAGCGCGCCCCCCGGCACGGCGATCGAAGCCGACGCCTCGCCCCCGGCTCCGTTCAGCTCCAGGCGCGCGAGGTGCCCGATCTGGGCGGCGAGCCGCTCGTACCCGGAGGCCTCGATCCGCGCGGGTAGGGGCACGCCGGGTCGCGCTCCGACGGAGGCGCGCCAGGCGCGCACCGCCTGCACCGTCGCGATCACGCGACCGACGGCCTCCTCGGCCTCATCCGAGATCCGTTCGGGCGCCGACACGGGCCCGCGGCGCTCGGCGAGCAGGCCCTCGGCTCCGGGTACGTAGGACCAGATCTCCTCCGAGACGAATGGGATGAGGGGATGGGCAAGCGCGAGCGTCTCGGAGAGGACGTGCAGCAGCGTCGCCGCCAGCGCGGCCGGGGGCTCCTCGCCCTCGTAGAGCCGCGGCTTGACGAGCTCGAGGTACCAGTCGCAGAGCTCGTCGTAGACGAACCCGTAGAGCCCGAGCGCGGCGTGCGCGAAGTCGTAGGCCTCGATGCGAGCGCTCAGCTCCGCACGAGCGCGCTCGAGTCGCGAGAGGATCCACTCGTCCTCCACCGTCTCGGGGCGGGGCTCGGCGCGCGCCGCGGGCGGGATGCGCCGGAGCATGAGCCGCGAGGCGTTCCAGAGCTTGTTGGCGAGCTGCTGGCCCTGGCCCACCTTCTCGGCCGAGTAGCGCACGTCCTGAGTCGAGGACATGGCGAGCAGGCCGAAGCGGACCGCGTCGGCGCCGTGGGTGGCGATCTCGTCGAGGGGATCGATGCCGGTGCCGAGCGACTTGGACATCCGCCGCCCGTCCGGCGCCTGGATCACCGAATGGACGTAGACGTCCTCGAACGGGACGTCCCCGGCGAACTCGAGGCCCATCATGATCATGCGCGCGACCCACAGGAAGATGATGTCGCGCGCGGTGGAGAGGAGGTCGGTCGGGTAGAAGGCGCGGAGCTCGGGCGTCCTCTCGGGCCAGCCGAGCGTGGCGAAGGGCCACAGCGCCGAGGAGAACCAGGTGTCGAGCACGTCGGAGTCGCGGCGCAGCTCTCCGCCGCACGCCCCGCACGAGTCGGGCTCACGCGTGGCCACGTAGGTCTCCTCGCACTCATCGCAGTACCACACGGGGAGCCGGTGTCCCCACCAGAGCTGGCGCGAGATGCACCACGGCCGGATCTCCGCCATCCAGTCGAGGTAGACGCGCCCCCAGCGCTCGGGATGGAAGCGCACGCGCCCGGAGCGCACCGCCTCGATCGCCGGGCCGGCGAGCTCGTCCATGCGCATGAACCACTGCAGGGAGATCAGCGGCTCGATGCGCTCCCCCGAGCGGTGCGAGAAGGGCACGACGTGCGGGTAGTCCGTCGCGCCGACGATCCGTCCCTCCTCGCGCAGCGCGCTCACCACCGCCTCGCGCGCCTCGAGCACGGGCAGGCCGGCGAAACGCTCGCCGGCGGCCGCAGTCATGCGACCGTCCTCGCCGATCACGCTGATCTCCTCGAGGCCGTGACGGCGCCCGATCTCGAAGTCGTTCGGATCGTGCCCGGGGGTGACCTTGAGCGCGCCCGTGCCGAACTCGGGCTTGACGTAGGAGTCGGCGACGACCTTCAGTCTGCGCCCGACGAGCGGCAGGATCACCGTCTCGCCGACGAGCCGCGCGTAGCGCTCGTCGTCGGGGTGCACCGCGATCGCGGTGTCCGCGAGCATCGTCTCCGGCCGGACGGTGGCGATCGTGATCGCCCCGCGACCCGAGGCCAGCGGGTAGTCGATCGAGTAAAGCGTGTCGAGCACCTCGCGCTCCTCGACCTCGAGGTCGGAGATCGCCGAGCGGCTCCCCGGATCCCAGTTGACCATGTAGAGGTCGCGGTAGATCACGCCCTTCTCGTGGAGGCGGACGAAGACCTCGAGCACCGCGCGCGCATAGTCCTCGTCGAGGGTGAAGCGCTCCTCGACGTAGTCGCACGTCGCGCCCAGGCGCTTGAATTGATCGACGATCGCCCGCCCGTAGCGCTCGCGCCACTCCCACACCCGCTCGACGAACGCCTCGCGACCGACCTCCCCGCGGCTCGTCCCTTCCGACTCGAGCAGGCGCTCCACCTGCTTCTGGGTCGCGATCCCCGCATGGTCGGTGCCGAGGATCCACTTCGTGTTCTGCCCGAGCGCGCGGTGATAGCGCACGAGCACATCCTGCACCGAGCCGTTCAGCGCGTGACCCATGTGCAGGGCGCCCGTGACGTTGGGCGGCGGTATGGCGACGGAGTAGTTCTCCGCCGCGCTGCCGGTGGGCTCGGGGTGATAGAGGCCGGACGCGAGCCAGCGTTCGAGGACGCGCGGCTCGGCCTCGGCCGGGTCGTAGCGCGTGCGGGACTCGAGGTCGGACACGGATTCAGGAGTGTAGGCGCGAGTCATGACTCGATTACATCGCAGATGTGCTATATTGCGACTCTGCGATGATTCTCGCTGGCCAGCTCATCCGCGCCGCGCGCGCCGATGCCGGCGTTACCCAAGCCGATCTCGCCCGGCGCCTGGCAACGACGCAGTCGGCCATCGCCCGGCTCGAGTCCGACCGCTCCGATCCGGGACTCCATCGGCTCGAGCGAGTCCTTCGCGCTACCGGTCACCAGCTCGAAGTCCAAGTGGTTCGCACACCCGTCGGCGTCGACGAGTCACTGATCATCGAGCAACTACGGCGCACTCCGGCCGAGCGGGTGCATCGCTTCGAGCAGGCCTACGCCCTCGCGCGCGAGGTGGCTCTTGCAGGGCAGCGAGCGCGTGGCGACCTGGCCTGAGTTCCGCCCGCGCGCCCTCCTCGAGCGCCTCACGGCCCGGGGCGTCGACTTCGTCGTGGTAGGAGGGTTTGCCGCCATCGCTCACGGCTCGGCCCGGGTCACGCGAGATCTGGACATCTGTTTCGCGACCGACTCCCCCAATCTCGAGGCCCTCGGCGAGGTGCTCGTCGACCTTGGGGCTCGATTGCGCGGCGTGACCGACGACGTGCCCTTTCGACCGGATGCCGCGACGCTGCGGCACATCCGTGTCCTCACGCTCGAGACGATCGATGGCCCGCTCGATGTGCTCGTCGAGCCCGACGGCGCTCCCGCCTACCCCGCTCTGCGGGTGCGTGCGGAGCGGCTCGACATCGGCGGGATGCTCGTCGCGGTCGCCTCGCTCGCGGACATGATCTCCATGAAGCGCGCCGCGGGTCGCCCGCAGGACCTCCTCGATCTCGAGGAGCTCGAAGCGATCGCGCGCCTGCGCGAGCGCTAGGCCGACTCGGCCTCCACCTCGCCCGCGTCGTCCTCGGGCGGCGCGGCCTCGGTCACGAGCGTCGGAGCGCGCCCCTGCTCGATCGTCTCCTTGGTCACCACGCACTTCTTCACGTCGCGGCGGGAGGGCAGCTCGAACTGCACGTCGAGCAGCGTCTCCTCGATGATCGAGCGCAGGCCGCGCGCGCCCGTCTCGCGCTCGAGGGCCTTGTCGGCGACGGAGTGCAGCGCCTCGTCGGCGAAGACGAGGTCGATCCCGTCGAAGGAGAAGAAGCGTTGAAACTGCTTGACGAGCGCGTTGCGCGGCTCGGTGAGGATCTGCATCAGGTCATCGCGCGAGAGCTGGTGCACGGCGGACATCACCGGCAGGCGGCCGATGAACTCCGGGATCAGCCCGTACTGGATGAGATCCTCGGGCAGGCAGCTCTCGAAGACCTCACCGGCGTTGCGCTCGGCCTTGGTCTCGATCGTCGCGCCGAAGCCGACCCCCTGGCGGCCGATCCGTCGCTCGATGACCTTGTCGAGGTTGGCAAACGCGCCACCGCACACGAAGAGCACGTTGGTCGTATCGATCGAGAGGAACTCCTGGTGGGGGTGTTTGCGGCCGCCCTGCGGCGGCACGGAGGCGGTCGTCCCCTCGAGGATCTTCAGCAGCGCCTGCTGGACGCCCTCGCCCGAGACGTCCCGGGTGATCGACGGGTTGTCCGCCTTGCGGGCGATCTTGTCGACCTCGTCGATGTAGATGATCCCGGTCTCGGCCTTCTTGACGTCGTAGTCGGCGGCCTGGATGAGCTTCAAGAGGATGTTCTCGACGTCCTCTCCCACATAGCCGGCCTCGGTCAGCGCGGTGGCGTCGGCGATCGCGAAGGGGACGTTGAGGATCTTGGCGAGCGTCTGGGCGAGCAGCGTCTTCCCGCAGCCGGTCGGGCCGAGCAGCAGGATGTTCGACTTCTGCAGCTCGATGTCGTTGTCTTCGGAGCGCATCATCTGCACGCGCTTGTAGTGGTTGTAGACCGCGACGGACAGCGTGCGCTTGGCCGGGTCCTGCCCGACGACGTACTCGTTGAGGACCTCGCAGATCTCCCGCGGCTTGGGCAGGGCCTCGATGTCGAACGTCGGCGGAGCGGTGAGCTCCTCGTCGATGATCTCGTTGCAGAGATCGATGCACTCGTCGCAGATGTAGACGCCGGGGCCGGCGATGAGCTTCTTGACCTGCCTCTGCGACTTGCCGCAGAAGGAGCACAGAAGCTGTTCGTTCGAGTCGGTCGGTCGGGCCATCGCGTCCTCTCCTCCAAGCGGCCGCGCGGTCAGGCAGCTAGTGCTGCGAGATCACGCGGTCGATGATGCCGTACGCCTTGGCTTCCTCGGAGCTCATGAAGTAGTCACGCTCCGTGTCGCCCTTGACTTCCTCGACCGACTTCTTGGTGTGGAAGGCGATGATCTCGTCGAGCCGGCGGCGGATGTCGATGATCTCGCGCGCATGGATCTCGATGTCGGTCGCCTGACCCTGGAAGCTCGAGGAGACCTGGTGGATGAGGATCTTCGCGTTGGGCAGCGCCATGCGCTTGCCGTCCGCGCCTCCGGACAGGAGCAGCGCGCCCATGGACATCGCGATCCCGACGCAGATCGTCTGCACCTGGGGCTTGATGAACTGCATCGTGTCGTAGATCGCGAGGCCGGCGTACACCGATCCGCCCGGCGAGTTGATGTAGATCGAGATGTCCTTGTCGGGATCCTCGGACTCCAGGTGCAGGAGCTGGGCGACGATCAGGTTGGCGATCTGGTCGTCGACGGGGGTCCCGAGGAAGACGATCCGCTCGTTGAGCAGGCGCGAGTAGATGTCAAACGCGCGCTCCCCGCGGGAGGTCTGCTCTACGACCATCGGTACCAGTGGGCTCATGGTCCTCGCTCTGTTTCGCTTCCCCGGCTCGATTCCTTCCGGCGCGATCCGAGGAGTTGCCCGGCCGGCTGCCGCAAGACTAGCAACGGGGTTCTCCTCTGCTTTCGGCACTCCGGCGGGGAATCTGAAGCGAACGCGACGGCCCGCCGGCGGTCAGGATCCGGGCGTCCAGAGCCCTTCGCCGCGCTCCTTCTCCTCCTCCTCGCCTGGCGTCCAGAGCTCGGCCTTGGCCTGGGCGCGCTCCGGCTCGATCGGCGTGGCGTGCTCGACGATGAAGTCGACGGCCTTTCGCGCAGCGAGATCCTCCTCGAGCGCCTCGGCGCGCCCGGCCTTGCGCAGACGCGCCAGCAGCTTCTCGGGCGAGGTGTCCTCGTGCTCCGCGTTGTGCTCGAGCGCCTGCAGGAGCTCCTGCTCGCTCGGCGTGATCCCCTCGGCCTCGACCACCGCGGCGATCACCGCCTCGCGGCGGAGCGCCTGCTCGGCGTCGGGCCGCGCCTCGGCGAGGATCTCCGCCTCGTCCTTCTGGGAGATCCGCAGGTAGACGTCCTTGGAGATCCCCTGGCGCTCGAGCGTGGTCGCCATCTGCTCCCACATCTCCGTCGCGCGAGCGTCGACGAGCGCCTCGGGCACCTCGACGGTGGCCTGCGCGGCCGCGGCGTCGACCACGCCCTCGCGGAACTCCACTTCGATCGCCTCGCGGTCGTGCTCCTCGAGCTTTGCGCGGATGTCCTCCCGGAGCTCGGCGATGGTGTCCAAGCCGGCGGCGTCCGAGGCGAAGTCATCGTCGAGGTCGGGGAGGGTCTTGCCCCGCACCTCCTTGACCGAGACCGCGAAGCTCGCGCTCTTGCCGGCGAGCTCGGCGGCGCCGTAGTCCGGGGGGAAGGTGACCTCGATCGTGCGCTCCTCCCCCGCGCTCGCCCCCGTGAGCTGCTCCTCGAAGCCCGGGATCAGGCGACCCGAGCCGAGCTCGACGAGCTGGTCGCGGCCCTCTCCCCCCTCGAAGGGCTCCTCCTCCATCGAGCCGACGTAGTCGACGACGAGGAAGTCGCCCGTCTCGGCGGGACGCTCGACCGTCTCCAGCCGCGCGAGGCGCTCGCGCAGGGACTCGAGCTCGCTCTCCACGCGCTCCTCGGGCACCTCGGGTCCGCGACGGGCGACCTCGAGCCCCTGGTAGGTGCCGAGAAGAGCGGTGGGCCGCACGCCGATCTCGATGGAGAACTTGAGCGGCTCGCCCTCCGCGGGAAGCTCTCCCATGTCGAGCCGCGGATCTCCGACGGGGACGATGCCCGCCTCGCCGATCGCGGCGATGTACCACGAGCCGAGCGACTCGCGCACGGCCTCGTCGAGCACGGCCTCGCGCCCCACGCGGCGCAGGACGACCGTGGCGGGGACCTTGCCCTTGCGGAAGCCGGGAATGCGCATCTCACGACCGAGCGCGCGCGCCGCCTGGTCGAGGCGACGTTCCACCTCGGCGGCGTCCACCTCGGCCTCCACGCGCACGCGCGACTCGGGCAGCTCGGTCAGCTCGGTCTTCACCGCGGTTTCGGGCACGAGGGGGACGATACCGTCCCTGGGGTGCTCACCCGGCTCGCGGCACGGCTGCTCACCGGCCCCGTGGGGCACCTGGCCGCCGCCCTGATCGACTGGGGGCGCGTGCTCGGCAAGGTGCTGTGGGCGCGGGCGCGCCGGCGAGGAGTGCAGTGGTGAGCGCGCCCGCGCGCTCAGAAGAGGATCTCGACCGGGTCGCCTTCCGCCACCCGGCCCGGACCGAGCGGCCGGGCGTTCAGGCCGAAAAGGGTCTCTCGCTCGCGCGCGAGACAGCGCAGCAGTTCCGCCCACTTCTCGGTGGAGTCGGGGTGGCGCGTGGGGATCACGCACCGCGTGCACGGATGCAGCAGCTCGAGCTCGACCTCCCCGACGCGCGCCCGGGCGCCGGTCAGCTCCTCCTCGGCGAACGCGTCGAGGCTCTCCATCTCGACGTGGAGGTTGGGCCGAAAGCGGCGCAGATCGATCGCGTGCCCGAGCAGGCCTTCGAGCGCGCGCCGCGAAGCCTCGAAGGTGATGAGCACCGAATCCGGCAGATCGGGCTGGCCTCTGACGTCGCGGCGCACCGCGACGCGGCGGCCGAGATCCTCACTCAGGGCGCTGGCCAGGGCGGGATCGTCCGAGGAGAAGCTCCGGCCGTCGGGCGCCCGGACGGTCGAGGGCGGCGACGCCTCGACAGCGACGCCATCGTCCGGTAGACTCGCGTACGCCGCTGACCAGAGGAGCATGCGCGGGGCTTCCCGCGCGGTCAGCCTACGCAGTGTCGTTCCGTCGGGACGTAGCTCGAAGAGCGCGTCCGTGCGGTCTCCGGCGAAGCCACGGCCGTCCAGCCGGCTCGCCGCGACCCGCTCGCCGGCGAGGGACTTCACGGGCCAGCGGCGCAGTTCTGAGACGCGCCCGCGCACGGCGTCGGGGACATTCGGCGCCACCGCGGGCCGGCGCCCCTCACTGATTGACCTCGCAACCATCTTCAGATACAATTCCTAGTAATGAAGTCGGCATTGAGCAAAGCACCCACCATGGACACCTTGACCAACCCCCCCGTCGCCGAGCCGGCGACCCCCGAATACGATACGAGCCTCGATTCGCTTCAACTCCTCATGAACGAGGCGCGGCGCTACCGCCTGCTCACCCCGGCGGAGGAGATCGAGCTCGCCAAGCGCATCGAGCGCGGCGACCTCTCTGCCAAGGAGCGGATGGTCAACTCGAACCTGCGCCTCGTGGTCTCCCTCGCGCGCCGCTACCAGGGCCAGGGGCTCTCGATGGGCGACCTCGTCCAGGAGGGCACGCTCGGGTTGATCCGCGCCGTCGAGAAGTTCGACTGGCGCAAGGGGTTCCGCTTCTCGACCTACGCGACGCTGTGGATCCGCCAGGCGATCCAGCGCGGCCTGGAGAACACCGGCCGCACGATCCGCCTGCCCGTCAACGTCGGCCAGCGGGCCCGTAAGGTCGCGCGCATCCAGCGCGAGCTCACGGCACGCCTGGGGCGCGAGCCCACGGAGATCGAGGTCGCCGAGGCCGCCGAGCTCACTCCCGAGGACGTCGCCGAAGTCCGCAAGGCCGACCGGGCGCCGACCAGCCTCGACGCGCCGATCGGGGAGGACGGCGAGACCGCGTTCGGAGCCCTCATCCCGGCCGAGCAGGCCGAGCTCGACGACCAGGTGGCCGACACGCTGCGCTCGGAGACCCTGCGCGCGGCGATCGCCGAGCTGCCCGAGCGCGAGCGGACGGTGATCGAGCTGCGCTTCGGCACGGCCGACGAGGAGCCGCACTCGCTGAGCCAGGCGGGTCGACGGCTCGGCCTGACCTCCGAGCGGGCGCGCCAGCTCGAGGAGCAGGCGCTCTCGCGTCTGGCCCGCCGGCCCGAGCTCGCCGGTCTGCGCGAAGCTGCCTGAGTAGCTTTGCGCAGCGCCGCGCGGGTTGCGCGCGGCGCCGTTCCTCAGCGCACGGCGATCCGCACAGACTCCCCCGGCGCTCCGCGCGGGAAGATGTCGTAGTTGCCGCCGAAGCGCGCGTGGACCCGCAGAAGCCCGTAGCGGGCGGGACGGCGAAAGCGCACGGCGATGCGATAGCCGCACTGCCCGTCCAGGCGCGGATGGCGCACGGCCACCGTCCGTCCCCGAGAGAGGAAGGTGACGGCCACGACGCCCCGGCACGCGCGCGCGGGAGCAACGCCCGCGGGCAGGACGAGCCGTCCGCTCGTCATGAAGTCCACCGGCGCCCGGGTCGCCCGCCGGGGCGAGGTGTGCGAGCTCAGGAACGGTGCCCGGAACGGACCCGTGCGCAGCACGCCGTCGTTACCCGCCGTCGTCCCTCCGCGGCTCGTGGCCACGAGGCGGAAGTGGTACGTCGTGCGCGAGGCCAGACCGGTGAGGGCCGCTGTCACCAGGCGACCGCTGGTGCCGGCGGGCAGCGTCGTCGCGAAGGTCTGGAAGCCGTAGAACGGGGTGAGCCCGAACTGAAACGAATAGCTCGTCGCCTGGCCCTTCGGGTCGACGAACCCCGCGACGCTCGCCCCGTGGCGGTTGAGGTCGAAGGCCGGACCGGTGGCGGCACCCGGTGGGGGCGGAGGCGGCGGGGGCGGTGAGCCCGTGGTCTTGAACGTGCGGTCGGCGCTGGCCGACGCGCCGCTCGAGCTCGTGGCCACGATCCTGAAGTGGTAGACCGTTCCCGAGGTCAGCTTGGAGATCGCCGCCGACACGGCGACGGGCGTCGTGCCGGAGCCCGCCGAGCTCAGGGGAGTCTGCGCCCCGTAGCGCGTCGAGGTGCCGTACTGGAAGACGTAGCGGGTGCTGCGGCCGTTGGGATCGACGGTGCCGTGCAACGTGGCGCTCGTGCGAGCGACGCTGGTCGGCGCGCCCGTCGCGACGGTCGGGGATGAGGCCGCTTGCGCCGCGGCCGGCGACAGGGCTCCAGCGGTCAAAGCCAGCGTGGTGAGCGTTCGCAGTCGCAAGTGAGCAACCTCCGGGTCGGCGCTTCGATGCCCCCTCACCGCCCCGGGACACGGTGCCGACGGAAGAGTTGCGCGCCCCGGCCCGCCGCCGCCTAGGTTCCCGTTAGGGCGCAGCGAGAACAGCGGCCCGTGAGCAGGACGTCGGTGCTCTCGGCGTCGAAGCCGGCGCGGCGCGCGGCTCCGAGCAGCGGCGAGGTGTCGACCGGACCGTCGAGGTCCTGCACCTCCCCGCAATGCCGACAGACGGCGTGATGGTGAGGCTTGGTGCGAGCGTCGTAGAGGGTGGCGCCCACGCCGGTCCCGACCCTCCGGGCGAGGCCGAGCTCGACGAGCAGGTCCAGCGTGGCGTAGATCGTCGGCAAGGACGTGCCGGGGAGGTCGTCGACGACGGCCTCGTGCACCGCCTCGGCGCTCAGGTGCGTCTGGCGCTCTCGGAGGACGCGGTGGATGACCAATCGCTGGGAGGTGACACGCTGTTTCCGCGCGCGCAGCAGGGAGATCAGGTGGTCGTCGTGGGAGAGAGTGGTCATGAGAGCCGAAGCGGTTAGGTCGACCTTATTCTAACATAGATGTTATAGTTGGATCGATGGCAGAAGCGCTGACCCGGTTCATGGCGATCGATGAGCGCGCGTTCGTCCTGCGCTACGTGCAGCCAGGCCTCGTCGGCCTGATCGACGGGACTCTCTCCACCCTGGCGCCGATCTTCGCCGCCGCGCTGCTGGCGGGATCGCACGCCGCGCTCTTCGTCGGGCTGGCCACCGCGCTAGGAGCGGGCATCAGCATGGGGTTCTCCGAGGCGCTCTCCGACGACGGCAGCCAGACCGGTCGCGGCTCGGCGTTCGCGCGCGGAGGCGTGACGGGAGCCATGACCACGTTCGGCGGCGTCCTGCACTCGCTCCCGTTCCTCATCCCCCAGGTCCACACGGCCCTGGTCGTCGCGGGCGTCGTCGTCGCGGTCGAGCTCATCACGATCTCCCTGATCCGCAAGCGCTTCCTCGCCGTCTCGCTGCGCACGAGCCTCCTCCAGGTCGCCCTCGGCGGCGCGCTGATCGTGGCCGTGGGCGTGCTGCTCGGCAGCGCCTGAGCAAAGCGTCCAAGCCCTCGCCGGGCCGGTCCTCCCTCAGCGCGGGTACAGGCCGCCGTCGGGCACTCACGCCCCGACGGCTACGAGTAGCTGGAGGCAAGCGCCCAAGCTCCTCGACCGAGAGGCCCGCGTCGGCCAGGATTCCGCGAAGCGTGCCGCGCTTGAGCTCGCGATGGAGCGGGCACAATGAGGGCGTTGGGATAAGTCCGTCGATGAAGTGGAAGGTCGTTCCGCCCTCCATCTTGATCGACGGCTGGGCGGCGATCTCGGCCGGGGCCTTCGGGGCGGTGCAGGCCATCGGCGATGATCGCGGCTACCAGCACTGCGCCGGCACCCACGAGCTGCCGTTGCCAAGATCGCGTCGAAGCGCCGTTATACGGGCTCGGGAGCTTGCCGTCCCGCCCCGAGGAGGGGATACAGGCGGAGGGCGGTGTCGAGTTCGGTGCGCGGAGCTGCTGTGACCCTGCGGATGCGTCGTAGGCGGTTTGAGACGGTCCGGGGTGTGACCCCGAGCATGTTGGCGGCTAGGGTTGCGTTGCCATCGGCCGCGAGGAGCGCTCGGAGAGTGTCTCGCAATGCGGTTTCCTCTGGGGCGACGAGCGGCCCGAGCGTCACGGTGAGAAAATTGCGCGTTTCGTCTTCGTTGGCGAGGAGCAGGCCACATAGAGCCACGTCTGCATAGCGAGCGATTGTTCCCGGGGGGCTGAGCCGAGCGACGCGCCAGGCTACTTGCGCTTGCTGCAGTGAGGTGCGAAACCCGGCGGCGCCTTGACCCTCTTCTCCGACGCCGATTCGGGTGTCCTCCCACTCGTTTCCGAGTTGTCTTAGGGGAGCCGAGCCGCTCAGCCATGCCCACGTCGTTTGGGCCTCGGTTGCGATCGTCAGCAGCTCTATCTCTGCGGCTCGTGCGAGGGTGCTGAGGATCTCGACTACGTGCGGTCCGTCGCTGACGAGCGCGATGTGCGCCCGATCCAAATCCCAGTTCAGATCCTCCGCGATTGGCTCGTGGCCTGCGACGAGTGCACGGATTGCTCGCGCTTGGCTCTCGCGCCTACCTTGAAGCTCGCGTGCGTAGGCCTGCTCCACCCAGCGCGAGCACCGGTCGGCGTATGAGAACAGGAACTGGGCTCCGAGTTCGAGCAGCCGCCGGCGTAGTTGTTGCGCTGGCGAAAGGCGTTCGACGGCATCGAGCCAAGCTGTCCACTGCGCGGCGTGCCCGGTGCGATAGCACTGAAGCGCTGCCCAGAGGGGAAAGCCCATCGCCACACCCATCCGAGCCGATGTCGTGACCTCTGCTGGGCACGCAACGGGGATCATCATTCCTTCGCGCATGGCTCGCAGCTCCGCGCCGATCTCTTGACGAGCGTTTGCGAGTGCCGCGTCGCGAAGTTCGGGCCGGGCCCAGGGCGCCATCTCGGGCTCTTCCCACAGCCGATCCAGAAAATCGTCCACGATCGCATCCAGCCGCCTGGTCATCTCGACGGCAATCGCGGCAAGCGCGGATTCTTCTTCCGGATTCCGTAAAGCACCAGGACGCGGAGTCCCGGATTCGAGCATAGACACGGCTGTGAGTTTGACAGACACTGTCAGCCGATGCCGCTCGCCGACGTCTTCACCACCGGAGTCTTCGTCGGCCTAGCTGCGATCTTCTTCGCGTTCATCGCCCTGGGGCTGTGGGTGCCGCGGCGCACGAGCGACATCACCGATAAGAAAGCTCAGCGCGCGTGGGGCGAGATATCGCGCATCGAAGAGCGCGACATACCGGAGATGGTTGAAGCGCAGAACCGATACCGGCGCCGACGAGGGGTGTCCACTCGCAGCGAGAGCGAAGTTCGCTCAGCGGTCGCGGAGGAGCAACTCGATCGCCTTGACTCGGAGAACGCACGGTTGCACGTGGAGCGGTCAGGACAGGCGACCGAGGAAGCCGGCCACTGATGGATGGGATAACGCGCAAGCGGTTCTTGGCGGCCTCGGCGACGTCCGTCGCCGCCGCCACAGCAGGGCCGAATCTCCTCAGTGCGCTCGCCGCAGAGCACCGCGCGCGACCGGGGCACGTCGCGTGTTTGAATCGTCTTCTTCCCAATGCTCAGCAGATCGCGGCTCGCGGCGGAAATCCCGCCGATCTCGGGGTCCTCGAGTGCGCCGCCCTCTTGCAGAGCCGTCTCCTCTCGAGTGGGGAACTCACGCAGGCGTGTCTGCGCCGGATTGATCAACGCGATTCATCAGTCAATGGCTGGGTCCGTGTGTATCGGAAGAGGGCCGCTCGCTCCAGCAAAGGCGCTGATTACCGGCTCGGCGCGCGGGCCCACGGGCGCCATCGTGATATCTCGCTTCTGACCGGCATCCCGATCGGGGTGAAGGACATCTACGCCGTGGCGGGTCTGCCGCTCACTGCGAGCTCGCGCGTCCTTGCCGGCAACCAGCCCGCGGCGCACTCAGCGGTGTGGAGACAACTCGGACGTTCGGGCATGGTCCTTCTCGGCCACACCCATACGCATGAGTTCGCCGCCGGAAACTTCACGCCGCAATCGGCAAATCCTTGGGACACCAGTCGCACCCCGGGCGGCTCAACGGGGGGCGGGGCGATCGCACTCGCCTCCCGAATGGTCCCGGCAGCCGTCGGCTCGGACACGCTCGGCAGCCTGCGCATCCCCGCCAGCCTCTGCGGGCTGACCGCGCTGAAGCCAACCCGTGGGCTCGTAAGCCTCGTCGGCGTGATCCCTCTCGCCTCATCTTTCGATCACGCGGGACCGATCGCTCGCAGCGCGGCCGATACAGCGTTGCTGCTCTCCCATATGGTCCCAGCTTCTCGCCAACGAAACGTAGGACGCCAGCACTCCTGCCTAGAAGGCACCTACCTTCGGCGCCCGGCAAGAGGACACAGGCCTCTCAGCGGAGTCAGGATCGGGATTCCCGACCAAGTGTTTGGAGGTCTAGAACCGACTGCAGCAATCGCCGCGCTCGTTGAAAGGTTCGGCGCGGAGCTCGAGCGGCTTGGGGCTCAACGCGTGCCATTTCGCGCTCCCAGATCACCGGCAGACAACCTCTCGACCCCGGCCGGTTTCGAGTTCTTCAGCACCGTTCCGGGCGCCGAGATTGACAGCTACCACCGACGGTACTTCCCGCAACGAAGCGCCGAGTACACACCCGACGTCGCCCAGCTGCTCACCTTCCTCCGCGCCGCTAACACCCCAGCTCGAGACCCCGGTCCCGGTCAAGCTGTTGTGACGAACCTAAGCCGAATGTGGAAAGAGACGTTCACCCACAAGCGGCTGCATGCAGTTCTTCAGCCAGCAGCCCTTATCGAAACTCCGAGCCGTCAAGAGGCGAGCGCCAGAACACAAGCGATCGGAGATCCCATGGTGGTCTGGGACTACATCGGCTTCCCAGTGCTCTGCCTACCGGCCGGCCTCAGCAGCGCCACCTACCTTCCAATCGGCGTGCAACTCGCAGGGCCGCCCGGAAGCGACGCCCGGCTTCTGCGCATCGGCATCGAAGCCCAGGCCCACTACTCACATCACCAACTCGTCCCGCCTCACTATGCATGACAACCTGAAATCGGGCCCTGGCGTCTACTGGGCCGCTCCCCTTCATCCTCCTCGTCACGCCACTGCGCGCGACCGAACGCCAGGAGGCGCTCGGCATGGACATCATCCAGCACGGCGAGGAGGCCTACGCGACCGGAGAGGGAGCCATCCTCATCTCCCCCGAGGCGGGCCTCGACGGCGGGGTGCCCGTGGCCGAACCCGGTGTAGCGGGATAGGCGGCGCTCGGTCGCCACGGCCGAGCGCGTTCTGTCACCCCGTGAACCGCGGCGCGGCGCGCCGGCGCGCGTGGTGGTGGCGCGCGCGGCGGTGATGGCTCGGGCGGCGCGACGCTGCGCAGGCGCCGAAGTTCGTGTTCGCCTTGTCGGGCGACGTGTCGAGTGCGACGTAGGAGTACTGGCCGCGGAAGCCGTCCTTCGAGCTCAGGCCGCGCACGTCGTTGCGCAACTGCTCGTTGTCGTAGCGCTTGCCGCTGGCGAGCCGGAAGTCGAGCCGGTTGCGGTAGTAGAAGCTGAACATGTTGCCGTCGTGGTGCGGGTCGATCGCCGCCTCCGCCGGGTCCCCTCGCCAGCGGGTCGTCAGCAGCCGCCGGTCGGCGGTGCAGTCTGCGGGCTTGAGGTACTTGTCGAACCATGCGGTCGTGTACCAGTCGATCATGTCCGCGCCCCGCAGCGTGGCCGGGAAGCCGGCGTTCGGGATCCAATCGAAGTCGAAGTGGGTGCCGCCGCGGATGATCAGCTCGCCGGTATCGACGCCGGCCTTCGTGTAGGCGAGCGACTCCCGGCTCTTGGCGAGCGGATCGGGGTCCGAGGCGTTCGGAACCGGCGGAATGAAGTAGTCCGCCGACATGCCGAGTGCCGGCTTTCTGATCGTCGCCGGGGCGCGCGCGGCCGGGTTCGCCGGACACGGCTGCTCACCCACGACACCGCCGCTCGTCACCGGCGCGGAGAGGTTGTCGAAGGCCACGATCGCCTTCACGCGCGGGTCCGACTGGCCGATGTAGGAGACGCCGGCCGCTCCGAACGAGTGGCCGGCGATCCCGACCCGCTTCGTGTCCAGCCGCGCCCAGAACGGGTTGTAGCCGGGCGCGTTGAACCCCTCCTTGACGCGCCGCTGCTGCTTCGGCGCGTGACTCGTGCCGGTGCTACAGCTCGGGACCGGCTCGTACGGGTGCTGCGGGTTCGAGAGGAAGAAGTTGATCGCGTCCTCGGTGCCGTCGTAGAACGGCCGCCCGTCCGACTGCGCCGGAAAGCCCTCCGACTGGTCGGGCGCCGCGCCGAAGGTGTCGGACTGTCCCTGACCCTGCGGGTCCCACGTGAGCACGACGTAGCCGTCCTTGGCGAGCGTCTGCGCGACGAACCAGTAGAGCTGCTCGTCGGCCTGCACAGAGCCGTTCGTAATGACGATTCCGGGGCGCTTCGCGGGACCCGCCCTGGTCGCCCACACGTGCCCCGAAATCGTCGCGCCGTTGCGGTCGGTCCACAGCACGTGCTGTACGGCGCCATAGCCGTTCGGGCCCCACTTGTTGAGCCGGATGTCACCGGCGCAGCCGTTCTCCTGACGCGCACACAGGTCGGTCATGAACTCACGCTCGGGATCGGCGGCCTGCAGCGCAAGCGCCGCCTGCTCGTTCTGCTGACCGACCTGCGCCAGGAGCGCCTGATATTGCGGCGTGTCGTAAATCGTCTGGCGCTCCTGACCCTTCGAGTAGTTCTGCGCCTCGACCGCCGGGTCGAACGCGTGCGCCAACGGCACCGACACCAGGCCGACCAAGGCGACGACCAGCAGCACGATCCACACGCGGGGACGCATGCGCCGCAATCTAGCCGGTGCGAGCGCGGGCCAACGCAGACAGCTCAACTCGCGCTCCGCGCGGGACGCCCTGGGGCGGCTCGGACCCGCTCTGCTGGGAGCGCCTCGACGCCGGAGCCGCCGCGCGGAAACCCGCTCGGGAGCGCGAGCCAGCCGAACCAGATCGGCGAACTTCCTAGTCTCCCGAGCGACCTTACGCCCCGCAAGCATTCGTCCTGCGGGTCTTGATTGGGGAGACAGGATTTGAACCTGCAACCGCCGGCCCCAGTCCGACGATGGCGTCGCGCAAGTCGCGAACGCCGGAATAGGGACGCTCGGAACGACCAATTGATGCCTCACTGATGCCTTGCTCTGCCTCGGCCGGCAAAGGATCCGCGCCAAACCTAGCTATAGCCGGAGGGTGAGCGAGGGGACTCGAACCCCCGACCGCCTGGACCACAACCAGGAGCTCTACCAGCTGAGCTACGCCCACCGTGAGCGGCTGAATCTAGCAGCGGGCCGGGGACCGGCGATCGCCCTCTGCTGCAATGCGGCGGTGACTCGCCACACGCTCGCGCTGCCCTCGGCGCCCGTGCCCGTCCACGTCGGGGACGAAGGCGTCGGGCCGCCGGTGCTCCTTCTCCATGGCCAGCCCGGCACTGCCGGCACCTGGGCTCCGTTGTGCGGACGCCTGCGCGAGCACGCTCGCCTTATCGCCCCTGATCGGCCTGGCTACGGCGCGACGGGTGGCCCCGCGCTCGGCTTCGCCGCAAACGCCCACGTTGCGGCCGAGCTACTCGACGCGCTCGACGTTTCTGAGGCCACCGTCGTGGGTCACTCGTGGGGCGGCGGCGTGGCGATCGCCCTGGCCGCCGCGCGGCCCGAGCGCGTGACCGGACTCGTGCTCCTCGGCTCGGTGGGCCCGTGCTCGTCCGTCGACGCCGCCGATCGACTGCTGGCCCGTCCTCTCATCGGTCCGGCGCTCACCTACGCGACCTTTCGCACGCTCGCGCGTGTCCTTCCGCTCGCCGCCGCCCGGGGCCGCGTCCCCGGGCTGCAAGGGCTCGACGCGGCGGCGATGGACGAGCTCCTTCAGAGCGCGGACGACTGGCGTTCCTTCCTCGTCGAGCAGCGGGCTCTCGTGCGCGAGACCCCGGCGCTCGACGCGAATCTCGAGCGCATCGAGGCTCCCGCGTCGATCGTGATGGGCGAGAAGGACTTCATGGTTCCGCCGCGCGTTGGAAGGGAGCTCGCCCGGCGTATCCCGAGCGCGGAGTGCACGCTCGTGCGCGGCGCCGGCCACGTGCTGCCCGCCGAGGCGCCCGACGCGGTGGCGCACGCGGTGCTCGAGCGAGTGCGCGGCGCTCGGCCGGGACACTGAAGTGCCCCCGGCAGGACTCGAACCTGCGGCCCGCTGCTTAGAAGGCAGCCGCTCTATCCAGCTGAGCTACGGGGGCTCACCGACAGTGTGGCGCGCAAACGAGATGAGCGCGCACGGTCGTCGCTGCTCAGGAGAGCCCGGCGGCACGGAGGTCGGCGCGCAGCCGGCGCGTATTGGCCGCTTCGGAGCCGCTCGCCACGGCCACCCAGCGCACCTGGCCGGCGCGGACGCCGTAGAGGAACCGCGCACCCCCGCGCGCGGTTCCTCCCCCGTCGCTCGTGCAGTAGCGGCAGGATCGTCCAGGTCGCGCGCTCGGCTGTCCCGCGCAGGAGCACCCGCGCGGAGGAGCACCCGAGGGGAGGTCGGGCCCAGGAGCACCGAGTGCCCGAGCCCGGCGGAGGTCAAGCGCTCCCCGGCCGGCCGGCAGCGTCCGCCGGGACCCGCTGGCGCGCTCCCAGGTCTCGAGGTAGGCCTCCGAGCCGAGGAACATGTCGCTCAGGAGCGGCCGTTCGCCGAACGCCCGCAGCTCCTGCAGCCAGTCGGTGCTCACTCGGTCGATGCTCGCGCAGGCCGCCGGAACGGGCGCAGCGGCGCCGACATACTCTCTCCGCGCCGTGTCCGACGAACCGCCAGCCGAACGCGCCGACCTCGGTGAGCTGCTCGCTCGGCGCGCGCTGACTCTGGACGAGGCGCGAGCGGATGCGGTCGAGCGTCGTCATGCCGCGGGCGGAAGGACGGCGCGCGAGAACATCGCCGATCTGGTCGATGAAGATTCCTTCGTCGAGTACGGACGCTTCGCGATCGCGCCGCAGCGGGCGCGGCGCGAGTTGCAGGACTTGATCGAGCGCACTCCGGCCGACGGGCTCGTGGCGGGGACGGCGCGGGTGAACGGCCAAGCGTGCGCGATCCTCTCCTACGACTACACCGTGCTGGCAGGGACGCAGGGCGCGCTCGGCCATCTCAAGAAGGACCGGCTCTTCGAGCTCATCGAGCGGATGCGGCTGCCGACGGTGTTCTTCGCCGAGGGGGGCGGCGGACGGCCCGGTGACACTGACTACCCCGCCGTGTCGGCGCTGCACGTGCGGGCGTTCGCGCTGTGGGCGGGCTTGTCGGGGCTCGTCCCGCGCATCGCCGTGGTCAAGGGCCGCTGCTTCGCCGGCAACGCGGTGATCGCCGGCTGCTCTGACCTGATCGTCGCGACGGAGGACGCGTCGATCGGCATGGGAGGTCCGGCGATGATCGCCGGCGGCGGCCTCGGCGACGTGCCGGCCGACGAGGTCGGGCCGATCGAGATGCAGGCGCCGAACGGCGTCGTCGATGTGGTCGTGGCGGATGAGGAGGAGGCCGTGGCGGTGGCTCGCCGGCTGCTGGGGTACTTCCAGGGCTCAGTTGAGGCGGGCGTGGAGCCCGACCAGACGCGGCTGCGCTCACTCGTACCCGAGCGCGAACGGCGCGCCTACAAGGTCGCGCCGATCATCGAGACGCTGGCCGACGAAGACTCGGTCACGTTCCTGCGCGAGCGCTTCGCGCCCGAGATGGTCACGGCCTTTGCACGGATCGACGGTCGGCCGGTCGGAGTCATCGCCAACAACACGATGGTCATGGCGGGCGCGGTGACGGCGCGGGCGGCCGACAAGGCGGCGCGCTTTTTCCAGCTCTGCGACGCGTTCGGCATACCGATCGTGTCTTTGGTCGACACGCCCGGCTACATGGTCGGGCCAGCCGCCGAGGCGGAGGCTTTGGTCCGCCGCGCGTCGCGGTTGCTCGTCGCCGGCGCCGCGATCCGAGTGCCGTTCGTCGCGGTCATCCTGCGCCGCGGCTACGGCCTCGGAGCCCAGGCGATGGTCGCCGGAAGCCTGCATGAGCCACTGCTGACGGTGGCGTGGCCAAGCGCCCACGTCGGCCCGATGGGGCTCGAGGGCGCCGTTCGCCTCGGCCTGCGCAAGGAGCTCGAAGCGATCGAAGACCACGAAGCGCGCGAGCAGCGTGTCCGCGAGGTCACCGCGATCGCCCAGGAGAACGCCAAGGCGATCAACTCAGCGATGCTGTTCGAGCTCGACGACGTGATCGATCCGGCGGAAACGCGCGGGGTGATCGCGTCGACACTGGAGGCGGCCGCCGGCCGCGAGCCGACGGTGCCCGGACATCGCTTTGTGGACACGTGGTAACCGCCGTCTCGGCGTGGTGCTTCGACGAAGCCAGCGCCTCAGCTCCGCTGAGCGGTTGCCGCCCGCTATGTGTCTTGCCCGGTGGAGCTATCCAAGCGAGAACGGCCGATGATCTTCAGAGGCCGGCGCGCACCAGTCGGGGGATGATCTCCCCTCGGATCAGCACTGACGTCCAGTCGGGCGCGGAAGGATCCCTGGGCACCGCTACCTCAAAGGTGTGTGGATCGAGCCGTCGCGCGGTAAGGCTCGTGATGGAATGGAGCGCAGAGCCTTCGGAGTCAGATACTTGCTCGGTAGTATCAGCGAGTCCGAGCGCTGCGGCGTATCGGGGATCAAGCCACGCCGGACGCGGTGACTCTTGCTGAACTTCGGTCACAGTCGGGACGGCCGGATTCGAACCGGCGACCCCCTGCTCCCAAAGCAGGTGCGCTACCAGGCTGCGCCACGTCCCGAGGGGCGCACTCTAGGGCCTGCCGCCGCCGGTCTGCGCTAGCGTCCCGCGCCGCCGTGGCCCGCATCGAGTCCCTTCACGCCCTGCACTACGACCTCGCCCGTGCGGGCTCCCTCCAAGACCTCGTCTCCCCTCCCTACGACGTCATCGACGCCGAACACCGCGCTCGCCTCCTCGCGCGCTCGGCGCACAACGTCGTCGAGATCGACCTCCCCCAGGCCGGCGACGGCGCCGATCCCTACGAGCACGCCGCCGACGTGCTGCGGCAGTGGCGCGACCAGGGCTTCGTCGTCCGCGACGACGAGCCGGCCATCTGGGCGCTGTCTCAGGACTACACCGGGCCGGATGGGCGCTCGTTCACCCGCCGCGGCTTCCTCTGCCGCGTGCGCGTCGAGGACTACGGCCCTGGGCGCATCCGTCCGCACGAGCGTACGCATCCCGGCCCCAAGGAGGATCGCCTGCGCCTCACGCGTGCCACAAAGGCGAACCTCTCCCCCATCTTCTCGCTCGTCTCCGATCCCGCGGACGCGGCCTGGACCGCGCTCCGGCCGCACATCGAGAACAACCCCCCCTTCGGCGAGGTGACCGACGAGGACGGCACCGTCCACCGCGTCTGGCGCGTCGCCGACCCGCAAACCGTCGAGGCCGTCTGCGCCGCCGCCGCGCCCGCCGAGCTGCTGATCGCCGACGGCCACCACCGCTACGAGACCGCGCGCGTCTACGCCGAGGAGATCGGCGAGCAGGACGGCGGCCATCGCTACGTGCTCATGTGCCTCGTTGCCCTCCAGGACCCGGGGCTCACCGTCTTCCCGACCCACCGCCTGGTCAGGAACCTCACCTCCGAGCAGCAGGAACATCTCGCCGAAGCGATCCGCCGCGACTGGGACGTCGAAGGGCTTGACGACGAGGCCAGCCTCGTTCCCGATCACGCCGACGACGGCCGCGTGCGCATCGGCTACATGGACTCCCACTTCAAGAAGCCCTTCCGGCTCACGCTCAAGGACCAGGCCACGGCCAACGCCGCGCTGCCCGACCGCGCCGAGCCCTACCGCCTCCTCGACACCGCGGTCACCGAGGCGCTTCTACTCAAGGGCGCTCTCGGCCTCACCGACGAGCACATCGACCACCTCGACGGCTTCGGCTACGCGCGCGACGCCGCGCAGGCGCGCTCCTACCTCCACGACGGCACCTACGACGCCGCCTTCTTCATGGGCCCGACGCCGGTGCGCCAGGTGCAGGACGTCGCGGCCGCCGGAGAGAGCATGCCGCCGAAGTCGACGTACTTCTTCCCCAAGGTGCTCACAGGCCTCGTCTTCAACCCGCTCGACTGACGCGGCCGCCTCGCGTGAGCGATACGAAGATGCGCCTCGACCACGTCGCCGTCACCGTCGCCGACCGTGAGCGCTCTGCCGCCTTCTACGCCGCACACTTCGGCCTGACCAGCCGTGTTCATGAAGACGATCACCTGCTCATCCTCGGCTCGGGCGACGACGGCTCTCTCCTCGCCCTCTCGGAGGGCCCACCCGCGGCGAGCCGCCTTCCCCGGACGAACCACTTCGGTTTCCGCGCCGCGAGCGGCAATGATGTGCGTGCGGCCCGCGAGCGGCTGCGCAACTCGGGCGTGCCCGAGACGGAGTGGCAGGACAGCGACGGGTTCGTCCGGGTTCAGGTGATGGACCCCGACGGCTACCGCGTGGAGCTCTACGCCCACTGAGCTTGCCAGCCAGACCCCCGGCTAGCATGGCGCCTTCTCTCTCCTGCCCCGCCAAACAAGGACGACGATGAAGGCGACCGCACGACGCACCCGGACCTTCCAGCACGACATCGAGGTGCGCACGCACCACCTCCACGCCGACGAGCCGCGCGACGGCGGCGGCGACGACTTCGGACCCAACCCGCAGGAGCTCCTCGCCGCCAGCCTCGCCTCGTGCACGGCGATCACGATGGAGATGTACGCCAAGCGCAAGGGGTGGGACATCGGGAAGATCGAGGTGGTCGCCGACTACGCGCCGGCCGAGCGCGGCTCCCCCACCCGCTTCAACCTCACCCTGCGGCTGCCCGAGGGTCTCCCCGAGGACCAGATCGAGCGCCTCAAGGTCATCGCCGCCAAGTGCCCGGTGCATCGGACGCTCGACGGCGAGGTCATGTTCGACGAGTCGGTCGAGCTCGTCGGCTGAGCACCACCGGCTCCTTTGCCGCGGAGCTCGCTCCGCGTTTGATTCCGGCGCCCGCGGCGGCGTCGCTTGACGTGCATGGGCGCACGGACGCCGCCGTGCTGGTGCCCCTCTTCGTGCGCGATGGCGGGCTCCACGCCGTCTTCACCAAGCGCCGCGACGACCTGCGCCGTCATCCCGGCGAGATCTCCTTCCCCGGTGGCCGCCAGGACTCCCCCGACGAGGATCTGCGCCAGACGGCGCTGCGCGAGGCGAGCGAGGAGATCGGGCTGCCGCCGGACGCGGTCGAGATCATCGGCGCCCTGCAGCCCACGCCGACCTTCGTCACGAGCTACGCGATCTACCCCTACGTGGGCGTTATCGAGCCGGGCCGCGCGTGGGAGCTCAGCCCGCTCGAGGTTGCCGAGGTGCTCGAGTTCTCGCTCGCCGACCTGCGCGCGGGCTACGCGCGCAAGCGCCTCGTGCGCCGCGGGGTGCCGATCCGCACCGACACCTACACGGTGGGCGAGAACCTCATCTGGGGCGCCACGGCGCGGATACTTGCCGACCTGCTCGAGCGGACCGAGGCGCTGGCGTGACAGCGAGGGGGCGGCCGTCGGCCACCCCCTCCCCGCCCCTGAAACGTGCTCCGCTACACGTCCTTCTCGATCGGCACGTTGACGAGGTTGCCCCACTCCGTCCACGAGCCGTCGTAGTTCTTGACGTCGTCGCGGCCGAGCAGCTCGTGGAGCACGAACCACGTGTGCGCCGAGCGCTCGCCGATGCGGCAGTAGGCGATGATCGGCTCGCCCGAGAGCACGCCCTTGCCGCCGTAGAGCTGCTCGAGCTCGTCGGCGGACTTGAACGTGCCGTCCTCCTTGACCGCCTGGGCCCACGGGATCGACGCCGCGCCGGGGATGTGACCCGAGCGCTGCGCGCCCTCCTGCTCGTAGCCGGGCATCGCGATCAGCTCACCCGAGTACTCCTGCGGCGCGCGCACGTCGACGAGCTTGCGACCGTTCTCGAGGGCCTGGGCGACCTCCTCGCGCTTGGCGCGGATCTCGTCCTTGCCGCCCTGGGCGGAGAAGGTGGCCGCCGGATGGCTCGGGGCCTCGGTCGAGGTCGCGCGTCCCTCGGAGATCCAGCGCTCGCGCGGACCGTTGAGCAGCTTGACGTTGTCGTGTCCGTAGTACTTCAGATACCAGTACGTGTAGGCGGCGAACCAGTTGTTGCGGTCGCCGTAGAGGACGACCGTGTGGTCGTTGGAGATCCCGCGCGAGCCGAAGAGCTCGCCGAAGGCCTCGGGGCCGAGGAAGTCGCGCTTGACCTGATCCTGAAGGTCCTTCTTCCAGTCGAAGCCGATCGCCCCGGGGATGTGGCTGTCCGCGTAGAGCGCGGGGTTCTCGTCCACCTCGACGATGCGAATGGAGTCATCGTTCAGGTGCTCCTCGAGCCATTCCGGCTCGACGAGCACGTCCTTTGCGTACTCAGCCACGGACGACCTCCCTGGTAATCCCTATCGTCTTTTGCCTATTTCTGGCCGCGAGTGTAGCGCAGGGCTTCCGTCCGGTCAGCCGCCCATCACGAGGCGAGCGCGAGAGACGCGTCTCGCTCCGGCGGCGCGGTCGTGAGCGAGCGCCGCTGACGCGCCGAGGCGGCGAGCCCGCGGATCGCGAGCCGCGGGTCGAGCAGGATCTCCGGGCCCGTCGTCCGCGTGCCGAAGCGCTCGAGCCGTTCGGCCACCCACGGATCGCGCGCCCCCGCAGCGTAGAGCGCGCGCTCGGACCCGGTCAACGGGCGCCCGGTGGCGTACTCGTGGATCAGCAAGGCGTGGCCGAGGAGATGACGGCGCCAGCGGCGGCGGTAACGGCTCAGCCCCCGGCTCAGCGGCTCCTCTCCGTGCAGCGCCGGCGCCACCGCGCGAGCGAGCCACTCGGCGCTCTCGAACGCCCATCCGCAGCCCACTCCCCACAGCGGGTCGGTCGCGAGCGCGGCGTCGCCGACCAGCGCGAGGCCCGGCGCCACCGGTCCGCGCATCACGTTCGGCATGTGGACCTTCCCGAGGACGGGCGAGAGGCGGCGCGAGTCGCGGATGGGCGGACCGGAGGGCACCGCCGCGATGAAGCGCTCGAGCGCCGCGGCCGGATCGCGTTTGAACTCGGGCAGTCGGTCGCGGGTCGGCATGGCCGCGTAGAGGGTCTGGCCTTCGTCGGTCGGAAACGCGGCGGCGAAGTGTGGGTCGAGCAGCCAGATCGAGGCGTCGGGCGCCCCCTCGGGCGCCGGCCCCTCGTAGTAGGCGGCGTAGGCGAAGCGTCCGTGTGGCTGGGTGCGCGCCCCGACGCCGGCGAGCTTGGACACGGCCGAGTCGCGCCCGTCGGCGCCGACCACGAGCGGCGCGCGCAGGCAGAGCGTCTCGCCGCGTCGGCCGACGGCCTCCACCCCGCAGACCGCTCCGTCGCGCCGGAGGACCCGCCGAACGGTCAGGCGGAGCATCAGCTCGACGCCCTCCTCCTCGGCGGCCACCGCTCGCACGAGCGGATCGAGGCGCTCACGGCGCAGGTTGACGCCCGGCGGCACCTTCGACTGCGGCGGCGGGAGGATCCAGCCGGACCGGCTCCAGATGCGCCCGCGCGTGCGGACCCCGCCGGCGGCCTCGATCCGGGGCAGGAGGCCGCTCCGCTCCAGCGTGGGAATGGCCCCGGCCTGGATGTAGTGGCTGCACATGCGCTTGAACGCAGCCGGGTCCGGGCTCTTCTCGACCAGCGCGACGCGCGCGCCTTCGCGCGCCAGCAGCATCGCTGAGGTGCAGCCGGCCAGGCTCGCGCCGACGACGACCGCGTCGAAGTCCGACGCTCCGGTGATGATGTTCGCGCTCGCGTGCCCCGGTTCTTTCGACATCTCGCCGCCCTTTCTCATACCCGTAGTATGGGTCGAACGGTACGGAGCGTACTATGCCACGCGCGTCTTGACAATGGCTGAGGACATCAGGCTCACGAGCACCTCCTACGTGGTCCTCGGACTGATCGAGTACCTCGGCCCCTCGACGCCGTACGACCTCAAGGGCGCGATCGAGCAGTCCGTGGAGAACTTCTGGCCCGTCCCCCACACGACGTTCTATGCCGAGCCCACGCGCCTGGCCGCCGCCGGTTACCTGTCTGAGGAGCAGGAGTCCGGGGGACGCCGTCGCAAGCTCTACTCGCTCACCGAGCGCGGGCGAGACGCGCTCCGCGCCTGGGTGGCGACCGGCCGCGCGGCGCCGCCTCAGCTGCGCGACGAGGCCATGCTGATGATCTTCTTCGGCGCCGATCCCGCTCCCCTTCTCGCGGAGCGACTCGAATGGCATCGGGCCAAGCTCGCCGAGCTCTCGGGTTACCTCGAGAGCATCAGGGAGGCGAGCGCCGCGCCCGGCGTCGAGCGCTCCCTCGTGGTCGGCACGGCCTATCAGCGGATGATGATCGAGCTCATGAGCGCTACGGACGGCCCACGACCCGACACCGATCCCTAGACGAGCAGCAGCTCGTCCACCGCGGCCCGCGCCGCCCGCAACCAGGCCGGGAAGTCGACCGGCTCTTCGCGCACGATCGCGTAGGGGATCTCGGAGGTCTCGTGCGCGCGGCGCACGGCCTCCTCCCCGCCCGCCAGCAGCTCGGGCGCAGCCGTTCCCGCCGACTCGTAGACGACGCCGCGCACCGTCGTGTCGACGCTGCGCTCGAGGAGCATCTGCAGGCGCGTACCGTGCAGCGCGGCGAGCTGCTCGGCCGGACCCGCGGCCGAGCCGAGCAGCCAGCACAGGATCGTCGCCCCGTCGAGCGCATAGGTCAGGGTGCCGATCCGGTCGGGATCGCCGACGTGGCACTCGGCGCCGGCGGCCTCGATGTCGGCGCGGCGCGCCTCGGTGCGCGTGGTGCCGCGAACGGCGTGCCCCTCTGAGCAAAGCTCCCGCGCCAGTGCCTGGCCGCGGCAACCGCAGCCCACGATGAGCACGCGCGCCACGGCGTCAGGCGTCGTCGGGACGCGGCGGCGCCTCGTCCGCGCCCGGCGCGGGAGCCTGTGCCGGCCCGGCGTGCGCGTCGAGCTCCTCCACGGTGAGCTCGCGCTTGCCGTGGCGGCGCCGACGGGCGTTGGTCGCGGCGAGCATCTCCTGCAGATCGTCCTGCCCGTGCTCGCGGCGGTAGGCGTCGCGCCTCGCTTCGGCGTCGCGCAGATCCTTGGCGACCTTCTCGCGCATCCCGTCTTCGGTCAGCTCGGGGAGCCCCCGGCGACGGCGGCGGGCGTTCTGGGCCTCGAGCATCTGGTCCATGTCCTCGAGCTCGAGGCCGACCTGGGTCTCCATGTGGCTCTGGGGAGTCTTCCAGTCGAGCACCTCGGCGCCTGAGCCGGGGTAGAACCTTCCGATCGCCAGCAGCGCGAGGATGAGCGCGGCGATGCCGCCGAAGATGATGAGAGCGAACGCGTCCACCGGTTCAGGGTGATCGTACGCGCGTGAGAGCTGGGGTCAACCGCGAAAGCAAGCGCCCGGCCTCACCGAGGGCCGCCACGCACGTCCACGCTGACCCCGTGCCTCCCCCACCGCAAGGGCGCCATCCGCAGCGTCCGCTCACCGTGACGTGAGCCGTAGCCCGGTCCGCCGGTCCAAGCGTGGAACGCCAGCCACTGCGTATGGCCGGGTCCGTCGAGGACCGCACCTCCCCCCGGACCCACGAGCGGCCGCCGGGACAGGAAGGGGTTGCGGCCGTAATCGCGGAAGGGGCCCGTCGGAGAGCGCGCAACGGCGTAGCCCATGCGGTAGTCGGTGAGCCAGGAGCCCGCCGAGTAGAAGAGGTAGTAGAGGCGGCCGTGTAGCACGGGGGCGGGTGCCTCCACCGTCGGGTCGTCCAAACCCTTCTGCCAGCGACGGGTGGGTCCGAGGAGCGCCTTGCGCGGTCCCGCCGCGTGCACCAGATCGCGCCTCAGTCGGAGCACCGAGATGGTGTGCGGCCCGTCGACCGAGAAGTAGAGGTAGGCGCGACCGCGATCGATCAGCGGGGCCGCGTCGATGTAGCCCTCCCCCTGGCGGTCGTGACAACCGATGACGTTCTGGGTGTGAAACGGCCCGACGGGGCTCCTCGAGGTCGCCACCGCGATGCAGTGCACGCTGTCCCTGCGACGTAGCCCGCTGTAGTACATGAAGTAGCGCCCGTGGGCGCGCACGACGCTCGGCGCCCACACGTCGCGGTAGGCCCAGCCCGGGATGTCGAGCATCCCATCGCTCACATGAGTCCAGTGGCGCATGTCGCGCGAGCGCAGGACCGGGAAGACATGCCGGCGGGGTTGCCAGCCCGTGCCGGTGGAGTACGCGTACCAGACGCGGCCGACCTTGAGCACCATGGGATCGGGGAAGTCGCACGGGAAGACGGCTCCGGCGTAGGGCACCCGGCCCGAGCTGGTGACGCCCCGGCAGCGCGAGGGCGGCGACCGCGACGGCCGCGGTGGAGCGGCGTGATCGCGTCCTATCAAGCCCCCCAGCGGACCCGGAAGGGTGAGCGTCAGCCCGGACGGGGCGAGCGCGGGGCCGGCGGCCTCGGCCGAGGCACCGATGAGCACGACGGCGGCGAGCGCTGCTCCCAGGGCGCAAGCGAGCGCTGCCCATAGGCCGGTGCGTCGCTTGGGGCGGGAAGGACGAAACGGCGGCACGACGAAGGCGGCACCGTAGTCGGCCGGCCGGCTCGCCGCAACCACCACCTCGCCGAGTCGCCCAGGCCGAGGTGGGGCGCTAGCGTTGGCCGCCCCCGCTTCCTGCCGAGGATGGCCCATGGACTTCGAACTCAGCGACGAGCAGAAGCTCATTCGCGAGACCGCCCGCGCGTTCACCGACAAGGAGATCGTCCCGCGCGCCCGAGAGAACGACCGCAACGAGCACTTCGATCTCGAGCTGGTCCGCAAGATCGCCGAGCAGGGGTACCTCGGCGCGATCGTGCCGCGCGAGTACGGCGGCGCCGGGCTCGACTACCTCACCTACGGGCTCGTGGTGGAGGAGGTGGGGCGCGGCTGCTCCTCGATGCGCACTGTGATCTCCGTGCAGACCTCGCTCGTGTGCTCGGCGATCCTACGCTGGGGCAGCGAGGGGCAGAAGCAGCGCTACCTGCCCCGGCTCTGCTCCGGAGAGTGGCTCGGCTGCTTCGGGCTCACCGAGCCCGACACGGGCTCGGACGCCGCCAACCAGCGGACCCGCGCGAAGAAGCTCGACGGCGGATGGTCGATCTCCGGCGCCAAGATGTGGATCTCCATGGGCAACCACGCCAAGGTCGCGCTGATCTTCGCGCAGACCGATCCGGAGAAGGGCCCGCGCGGACTCGCGGCGTTCCTGGTGGAGACGGAGAGCGAGGGGTTCTCCTCCCAGGAGATCCACCACAAGATGGGCCTGCACGGCTCCGACACCGCCTCTCTGTCCCTCGACGAGGTTCAGGTGGGCGAGGACGCGCTGCTCGGCGAGGTGGGCGACGGCTTCAAGGTGGCGATGTCATCGCTCGACTCGGGGCGCTACAGCGTCGCCGCGGGCTGCGTAGGGGTGTGTCAGGGGTGCGTGGAGGAGTCCGTGAGCTACGCCAAGGAGCGCGAGCAGTTCGGTCGCCCGATCGCCTCCTTCCAGCTCGTGCAGGCGATGATCGCCGACATGGTGGTGCAGACGGACGCGGCGCGGATGCTCACCTGGCGCGCGGCGCATCTCAAGGACACGGGCCGGCCGAGCACGACCGAGACCTCGATCGCCAAGCTCTATGCGACCGAGGCCGCGGTGGCGTGCTCGAACACCGCGATCCAGGTGCACGGCGGCGCGGGCTACGTCGATGACCACCCCGTCGAGCGCTACTTCCGCGACGTGCGGGTGACCACGCTCTACGAGGGCACCTCGCAGATCCAGAAGCTCATCATCGGCCGCGCCGCGACGGGCATCAACGCGATCGTGCCGGCGTAGGAGCCGGCGGGCATGTCCGCCGCCAAGGTCATCGGCGTGCTCGGGGCGGGAACGATGGGCTCGGGGATCGCCCAGCTCGGCGCGCTGGCGGGCATGCGGACGCTCGTGCACGATCCCGACGCCGGCGCACTCGAGCGCGGGCTGGAAGTGGCGCGGGCTCATCTCGCGCGCGGAGCCGAGCGCGGGCGCTGGAGCGCCGCCGAGGCCGAGCGCGGGGCGGCCCTGCTCGCGCCTGCGGCGACGCTCGACGAGCTGGCCGAGTGCGAGCTCGTGATCGAGGCCGTGCCCGAGTCGCTCGAGCTCAAAGCCGATATCTACCGCCGCTTGAGCGAGATCGTCTTCGCTGACTGCGTGCTGGCCACGAACACCTCCTCGCTCATGGTCACCGCGATCGCCGCCGCCGCGACGCGGCCCGAGCGCGTGGTCGGCATGCACTTCTTCAACCCCGCTCCGCTCATGCGCCTCATCGAAGTGGTCGCCGGGGAGGAGTCCGGCGAGCGGGCCCTCTCGGTGGCGCGCGCGAGCGGCGAGGCGATGGGCAAGGAGGTCATCCTCGCTGCCGACGGCCCGGGCTTTCTCGTGAACCGCTGCAACCGCCCCTTCGGGCTCGAGGCGCTGCGACTCGTGCAGGAGGGGATCGCGCCGCCCGAGCGCGTGGACCGGATCGTGCGCATGGGCGGCGGCTTCCGGATGGGTCCGTTCGAGCTCATGGATCTCGTGGGAGTCGACGTCGGGCTCGAGATCTCCCGCTCCTTCTGGGAGCAGTCCTTCGGCGAACCGCGCTGGCGCCCCTCGCCGATCGCCGCGCGGATGGTCGCCGCCGGCCGCCGGGGTCGCAAGAGCGGCCGCGGCTACTACTCCTACGCGGACGGTCCGCACCGTGAGGAGGATCCCTCGCCCCCGCCGGCGGGCGGAGGCGAGGGGCGCCTGCTGGTCGTGGCCGGGGAGAACGCCGTGGCCGACGATCTGCGCGACCTCGCCGAGGAGGCCGGGTGGTGCGCTCGGGCGCCCGCCGAGGCGGAGGGCGAGGTGCCGGCCTTCGTCCTCGATTGCGGGGCCGAGCTCGACGGCGTGCCCCTTCAGGGCGGCCCGCGCGCGGTGCTGTGCGCCGAGGGCTCGCTCGCCGCGCTCGACGCCGGCGGAGCTGCGGTCGGCTTCCACGCGCTGGCGCCGCTCGAGGACTCGGGCCTGGTCGAGCTCACGCGCGGTCCCGACAGCTCACGCGCCGCCGTGGCGGGCGTCGAGGAGCTCTTCGCCACCCTGGGCAAGCACGTCGAGTGGGTGGGCGACGCCCCCGGGCTCGTCCTCGGGCGCATCGTCGCGCAGGTCGTCAACGAGGCTGCCTTCGCGGTCGGCGAGCGCATCGGCTCGGCCGAGGACATCGACACGGGGATGCGCCTCGGGCTCAACTACCCGCGCGGTCCCCTCGCCTGGGCAGACGAGATCGGGCTCGACCACGTGCTCGCCATCCTCGACGCGCTCGTCGAGGAGTACCGGGAGGAGCGCTACCGCGCGGCGCCGCTGCTGCGCCGGCTCGTCCTCGAGGGGCGGCTCGGGGCCTCCACGGGCGTCGGCTTCCTCGACCGCGAGGAGTCGGAGCGATGAGCTCGAGCCCCACCGAACGCGTCAAGCGCCTCACCCTCGTAGCCTGCATCCTCGGCTCGGGCGTCGCGCTGCTCGACTCGACCGTGGTGAACGTCGCCCTGCCCTCGATCGCCCGCGAGCTCGGCGGCGGCCTCGCCGGCCAGCAGTGGGTCACGGGCGCCTACCTGCTCATGCTCGGCTCGCTGATCCTCGTCGGGGGATCGCTCGGCGACGTCTTCGGCGAGCGGAGGATCTTCGCGCTCGGCGTGGCGCTCTTCGGCGCCACCTCGCTCCTCTGCGCGCTGGCTCCCACGATCGAGCTCCTCGTGCTCGGCCGCGCGCTGCAGGGGGCGGCCGGGGCGCTTCTCACCCCGAGCGCGCTGGCGGTGATCATCGCCACCTTCCCGCCCGAGGAGCGCGGTCGGGCGATCGGGTCCTGGACGGCGTGGGTCGGCATCGCCACCGTGATCGGCCCGCTCGTGGGCGGCGAGCTGGTCTCCGTGGCCTCGTGGCGGTGGATCTTCCTGATCAACCTGCCCTTCGCCCTCGCGTGTCTGGCGCTGATCCTCGCCGTACTCCCCGCTCAACCCGATCGAGGCCCGCGGCGGCGGGTCGACGTACCGGGTGCAGGGCTCTGCGCACTGGGGCTCGGAGGGCCGGTCTTCGCGCTGATCGAGCAGCCGCGGCTCGGATGGGCGAGCCCGGCGGTCTACGCCCCGCTGGCCGTCGGCGTGATCCTCCTCCTCGCCTTTTTGCGCGTGGAGGCGCGCACGCCCGCGCCGATGCTCCCGCTCGGACTCTTTCGCCGCCGCAACTTCTCCGTGGGCAACCTCGAGACGCTCGCCATGTACGGCGGGCTCTCGATCCTCCTCTTCTTTCTCGTGCTCTTCCTCCAGCAGGTGGTGGGCTACACGCCACTCCAGAGTGGCCTGGCCACCCTGCCCACGAGCGTGGTGATGTTCGCGCTCTCCCGCCGCTTCGGCGCGCTGGCCGACCGGTTGGGGCCCCGTCTCTTCATGGGCCTGGGGCCGCTGCTGGCCGCCACCGGCCTTCTACTCTTCCTGCGGCTCGGGCTCCGCGTGGACTACGTCAGCGAGGTGCTGCCGGCGCTGCTCGTCTTCGCGCTCGGGCTCTCGATGACTGTCGCGCCGCTCACCGCCGCCGTGCTCGCCGGTGTGGAGGATCACCAGGCCGGCATCGCCTCGGCGGTGAACAACGCGGTCGCGCGCGTGGCGGGGCTGGTCGCGATCGCCGCGATCGGCGCGGTGGTGGCCGCTCAGTTCGCGAGCGCGCTCGACGGCAGGCTCTCCGGGCGGCGACTCGACGCCCGGGCGCGGGCGGCGGTGGCTCTGGTCAAGCGCCAGCCGCTCGGGCGCCCCCCGGTGACGGGCCTGCCGGCTCCCGAGGCGCGCGCGATCACCGCCGCGGCGGGCGCCGCCTCGGTCTCGAGCTTTCGCCTGGGGCTCGGCGTGGCCGCGTTCCTCCTGGCGCTCGGAGGCCTGCTCGGCGCCTTCGGCATTCGCAACCCGCAGCGGCGCGTGGCGGCCGAGCGTTGTCCCGGCGGCCAGCTCGCCGGCGCGAGCCCCGACGCGGCGGGGTGCCCGGAGCCCGCTTCCCCCGAGCCGGCGCCGGTGCCCGCCCTCGCGGGCCATCCGGTCCCCCGGGGCTGACGGCCTTCAGGAACCGGCGACGGTCGGCGCCCACTGGGCTTCGACCAGGTCGCCGACCTCCTCGAGCGCTTGGGGGGTCTCCACCTCGGGCGTGTCGCGCAGGTACCACTCGGCGTCGAGCGCCGCCTGGCAGCCGCTCGCGGCGGCCGTGATCGCCTGCCGGTAGGTGTGGTCCACGAGGTCTCCGGCGGCGAACACCCCGGGAAGCCCGGTGCGGGTGGAGCGACCCTCCGTGACCACGTAGCCGTTCTCGTCCGTGCCGAGCTGGCCGGCGACGATCCCGGACTGGGGCTCGTGCCCGATCGCGATGAACGCGCCCGTGAGGGGAAGCTCGCGGGTCTCGCCGGTCTCGGCGTGGCGCAGCGACGCGTGACCGAGGCCGCCCTTCTCGCCTGCGACGAACGCCTCGGGGACGAAGGGGGTGAGCAGCTCGATGTTCTCGGTCGCCCGCGCCCGGTCGAGCATGATCTTCGAGGCGCGGAACTCGGGGCGTCGGTGCACGACGGTCACCTTGCGCGCGAACTTCGCCAGGAAGATCGCCTCCTCCATCGCCGAGTCGCCTCCGCCCACGATGAGCGTGTCGTGGTCGCGGAAGAACGCGGCGTCGCAGGTGGCGCAGTAGGAGACGCCGCGGCCCGAGAGCTCCTCCTCTCCGGGCACCCCGAGCTTCTTGTGCTGGGCGCCCATCGCGAGCACAATCGCGCGCGCGCGGTGCTCCTCCTCGCCGACCCATACGCGGTGCATCCCTCCCGGTTCGCGCGCGAGCTCCACCCGGGTGGCATCGTCGGTGATGAAGCGCGTGCCGAAGCGCTCGGCCTGGTCGCGCAGGTCCTGCATCATCGCGGGGCCCATGACGCCCTGGGGGTAGCCGGGATAGTTCTCCACGTCGGTGGTTTGCTGGAGCAGCCCACCCCACGCGAAGCCCTCGATGACGAGGGGGCTGAGGTTGGCGCGGGAGGTGTAGAGCGCGGCGGTGTAGCCCGCCGGGCCGCTTCCCACGATGATCACGTTCTCGACGTCGGGCATCGACTTCCCTCTACGGTCGGACCTTTACTTTACAAAGTATAGTGAGCCGAGCGGCGCAGGCGTTACGCCGTCGCTCGCGCCGGCTCCTCGTCCCAGCGATGCACCGTGCGCCGGAGCTGCAGGTAGGCGACCACGCCGGGGACGGTCGGCAGCCAGAACGAGAACACCCGGTAGGAGAGCACCGCCACCACGGCCACGTCGATGTCGACGCCGAACGCGGCAAAGGCGCCGATCATCCCGCCATCGACGCCTCCGATGCCTCCGGGCAGCGGGAGCACGTTGGCGAGCATCCCGACGAAGTAGGCCATGATCACGACGGGGATCTCGGGCCCAGATCCGAAGGCGTGAAAGCACGCCCAGAGCACCGCGATGTCGAACCCCCACCAGCCGATCGCCCCCAGCACCTGCGGGTTGCCCGAACGGATCAGATGCAGGGCCGTACGTACTCCGGTGGCCGTGGAAGCGGGGCCCGTGGCCACGCGGCGGGCGAGCTGGGCAAAGCGTCCCCGGCCCTGGGCCCAGCGGCCGAGCCGGCGCTCGAAGTCGCCCGGCAGCAGCGAGACCGAGAGCATCACGACCAAGGTGGCCGCCCCGAAGATCGCCGGAACAACGGTTATCGCGAACGGAGCCGGACCGGGAAGCAGATCGAGCGCGAGCCCGAGGCCGTCGAGAACGAGCACCGCCATGTAGACGCCGTAGAGCAGGCCCATGAAGGCGATCATCCGGCAGGCGACGATGCGCGCCTCGAGCCCCGAGCGGCGCAGGGCCCACGCCGTGAGCGCGACCCCACCGGCGCCCGCGGCCGCGAACAGGCGCGTGGCGGCGAGCCCCGCCATCGTGATCTGGTAGCTCTCGCGCCAGTCGACCCGACCGCTTCCGCGGACGAAGACGGCGCGGAACAGCGCCACGTAGCCCAGGAAGGAGAGGACCTCGAAGAGCGCGGCGAGGGCAAGCCACCAGGGGTCTCCGCGATCGATAGTGCTCCAGGAGTCCTTCAGCCCATGCGACCCCGCGATCCGGGGCAGGACGAAGTAGAGGAAGGCGACGGCCGAGACCACGAAGACCGCGAAGGCGATCATCCGGCCCCGGGTGAGCCGCAGACGCGGCATCTCCTCCGGGGGCGCCGGCGACGCCACCCGGGCGTCCGAGCCGCTCAGCAGCTCTCCCTCGGCCGGTGAGAGGTCGTCCGCGCCGCCGCGAACGCTCGTGCGATCGGCCGCCGGGCTCATGACCGCGCCCGCGCCTCGAGCGCCTGCACCCGGTTCGAGACCGCGCGCAGCAGCGGGACCGCGCGCGGTCCCTGGCTACGGATCGATTCCGTCAGCGCCAGCCCCGCGAGCAAGTCGACGACGTAGTGCTCGCCGAGGTAGACGAGCGCCAGCCCGAGCGTGAGGGCGTAGCTCCATCCCACGGCACCGGGCAACGCCCCGACCTCACCGAGGAGGTGGGCAGCCATGAGCGAGGTAGCGAAGTGCAGCGACGGCATCGCGGCCAGGGGGTTGCCCCCGAAGAGATCGTAGAGCGAAGCCCAGCGCTCACGCCAGAACTGCTCCCCGTACTCGAGCATCATCCGCCGCACCGCCGGCGTCGCGAACTCCTCCATGTGCCCGTGCGCGGCCGCGTACCAGGGAGGCGCGGTGGGGAGAGCCCAGTAGAAGATCACCCCCACGTCGAAGACCCCATACATCAAGAGCGCCGTGCGCTCGAAGCGCTCGTGGTGACGCACGAGCACGTAGGCGGCGGTGCTGTGGGGCACGAGGAACCACAGCCAGTGCGACCAGACGAGCACCTTCTCGAAGGGCTCGATGCGCCCGGGCCGACCGAACAGGCGTTGCAGCCGGAGCCCGGGGGGCGTGCCGAGACCGAGCACCCGGTCGACCCGGATCGGGTAATCGATGCGCACGCGCCGCGCGAGCCGCTCGGGGTCGTCGTGAGGCATCTCGTAGGTGGCCAGGTAGGCCCACATCTGCAGCAGGCAGGTCCCGACGTCTCGCGCGCGTGTGCGCGGGCGCGCCACGCACAGGGCGAACGGCGCGCTGGCCGCGGCGAGCGTGACCACGGGAGGGGGTAGCTGCGCGCGGCGGCGCAGAAGCGGCGCCGCGGCGCCCACGGCCAGCACCGCCCAAGCGGTCGCTCTGATGGCCCGGGGCGCGCTCAACGAGCGGCCAGTATACGGTCGGGTCACGACGCCGCCGGCGCGCCCGGGACGCCCCGCTCGCGATGCTCGTCCACCCGTCCCGGCGGCTCCGCGGCGACGCCGCCCGGCGGGCCGCCCGGCGGGCCGCCCGGGAGGATCGTAGGCTTGGGCCCGTGTCCGAGCGCCTCGTCTACACCTCTCGGCTGGTGCGCCTTCCCGTGCTCGGGGCCGACGGCGCCGACATCGGGCGCGTGGTCGACGTCGTGCTGGCGGCGGTGACGAGCCAGGACGCGCCGCACGTCAACGGCTTCGTGGTCGAGGTACAACGGCGCCGCGTGTTCATCGGCGCGGGCCGGGTCGCCGAGCTGAGCGCGGACGGCGCGCGGTTGCGTCGCGGCGCCATCAACCTCCGCCAGTTCGAGCTCCGCTCGGGCGAGACGCTGGTGGTCGGCGAGCTCTTCGGCCGACCGCTACGGGGCCCGACGGTGATCGACATCGGGCTGCGCACCACTCCGGGCACCCCGTACGCATGGGAAGTCACGACCGTCGCGCTGAGCGGTGGGAGCCGGCTCGGGCGCCGGCGGCTGAGCAGCGTGGTCGACTGGAAGGAGGCCGCCGAGCTCTTCGCGGTCGACCGCCCCATGGCCCGGCAGGCGGCGGCGCTCGGCCGGCTGCATCCCGCCGAGATGGCCGAGACGATCCGCGAGCTGCCGCCGGCGCGCCGCCGGGTCCTGGCCGAAGCGCTCGAGGACGAGCGGCTAGCCGATCTGCTCGAGGAGCTCTCCGAGGAGGACCAGGTCCGCATCGTGGAGGGACTGGACCTCGAGCGCACGGCCCGCGTGCTCGACGAGATGGAGGCCGACGACGCCGCCGACCTCCTGGGCGAGCTCCCCCACGGGCGCCGCCACGAGCTGCTCGCCGCCATGACCCCCGACGAGGCGGCGCCCGTGCGGAGGCTTCTGCGCTACGAGGCCGACACGGCCGGGGGGCTGATGACCCCCGAGCCGGTGATCCTTCCCCCCGGAGCGACCGTGGCCGAGGCGCTAGCGCGTATCCGCGATCCCGACCTCCCCGCCGCGCTCGCGGCCCAGGTCTTCGTCACCCAGGCGCCCAACGAGACCCCGACCGGGCGCTACATCGGCCTGGCCGGCTACCAGCGCCTCTTGCGCGAGGCGCCGTCCAAGCCGGTGGGTCGTTGCCTGGAGGAGGAACCCGCGCCGATCTCGGCGCAGGCCTCCGACCGCGAGGTCGCCGCCCGCGTCGCGGCCTACGACATCGTCGCCGTGCCCGTCGTGGACGACGCCGGGCGGCTCGTGGGCGCGGTCACGGTCGACGACGTGCTCGACCACGTGCTTCCCGGCGACTGGCGCGGTCGGTAGCAGGGACGCCATGGCCCGCAGCGACGACCTCTCCCAGCCCCGCGGCGCCGCGGGCACGCGGCAGTACGACCCCGAGGCCTTCGGGCGCTTCTCCGAGGCCATCGCGCGCTTCCTGGGCACTGCTCGCTATCTCGCGTTCCAGACCGTGTTCATCGCGCTGTGGTTCCTGCTCAACGGGTTCCGGATCATCAAGATCGACCTCTACCCGTTCATCTTCATGACGCTACTGCTCTCCCTCCAGGCCGCCTACGCGGCACCGCTCATCCTCCTCGCCCAGAACCGCCAGACCGAGCGCGACAAGGCGGAGATCGAGCGCGACCGAGAGGTCAACGCTCGCTCGCTGGCCGACACGGAGTTCCTCGCGCGGGAGATGGCCGCCATCCGCGTGAGCCTCGAGCGCAAGGTCGACCGCGACGACCTCGCCCAGGCGATTGCCCGGCTCGCCGAGGCCCTCGAGCGATCGACCGGGGTGCGCGCGCCGCCCGACGAAGGGGCGGCATCCTCGGGCTCCACCGACCCGCTCGCCGCGCCCGAGTCGGGCACGGGGCGCGACCCGCCCGGCGCGTAGGATGGCGCGCGTGAGCTCATCATCGCCCGAGTCGCCCTACGAGACGATCAACCTGCTGCGCGACGGCGGCGCGGCGATCATCGAGTTGAACCGCCCCGAGACGCGCAACGCGTGGAACCGCCAACTCGGCGTCGAGTTGCTCCACGCCGTGCAGAGCGTCGCCGGCGACGACGCCGTCCGCGCGCTGCTCATCACGGGCGCCGGCGCCGGCTTCTCCTCGGGAGCCGACCTCAAGGCCGGTTTTCAACCCACGCCGGAGGGCCATCCCGACGTGCTCACCGTCCTGCGCGACGTCTACCACCCGATCATCACCGGGATCAGGCGGATGCCCAAGCCCGTGGTGGCCGCGGTTCACGGCGGCGCGGTGGGGATCGGCTGCTCGCTGGCGCTGTGCTGCGACCTGATCCTGGCCGCGGAGTCGGCGTACTTCCTGCTCGCGTTCGTAAACATCGGCCTGGTGCCCGACGGCGGCTCCTCGGTGTTCGTGCCCGCCCGGGTGGGGCACACCCGAGCGGCCGAGATGGCCATGCTCGGCGAGCGCCTTCCCGCGCCGCGCGCGCTCGAGTGGGGCCTCGTCAACCGCGTGGTGGGCGACGACGAGCTCCGCTCGGAGGGGGAGGCGCTCGTGGGCCGCCTGGCCGCGGGGCCGACGCGCTCCTACGCGGGGACCAAGCGCCAGCTGAACGCCTGGATCTACTCCGGAATGGAGGATCAGCTCGAGCTCGAGGCGGAGATCCAGCAGGAGCAGGCCGCCTCCGCCGACTTCGTCGAGGGCGTCTCGGCGTTCCTCGCCAAGCGCCCGCCGCGCTTCTCCGGGGCGTGAGGCGCCCGAGGACGCTCGGCCGTGCTTGCGGCCCCCGTCACGTTGTGGAGCCGCGGGAAGCGCATGAGTAGACTGCGCGCCGCCGTGCCGCCCCTTCGTCCTTCCGCGCGCGTGCGCCGCGCCTTCCCGCTGGTCCTCGCGGTCGCCCTGACCGCCTCTCTCCTTCTCGCTCCGGCGGCGTTCGCCGGTGCCCTCACCCCCGAGTCGGGCGGCTCGCCCAACGCCGACGCGATCCACTCGCTCTACGTGATCACCCTGGTCATCGCGGTCCTCGTCTTCGTCGGAGTGGAGGGCGCCCTCTTCTACGCCCTCTTCAAGTTCCGGGCCCGAAAGGGCGCCACCGCGGCGCAGATCCACGGCAACACGCGCCTGGAGATCGGCTGGACGGTGGGCGCCGCGCTCATCCTCGTCGGCCTCACGATCGTCACCTTCCTCAAGCTCGGGCCGATCGTCGACCCGCCGAACTCCGACGCGAACGGAATCCGCGGCGACAGCGGCGTCCTCACCGCGTCGACGAACGACATCACCCCGCCCAACGGCCAGAAGCTCACTGTCTGCGTGACCGGGCGCCAGTACATCTGGCGCTTCACCTACGCCGTGGACTGCAAGAACGCCTACGGCCAGCCCTACACCTACACGCGGATGACCGTCCCCTCGAACACGACCGTGGTGCTCGACATCGAGTCCACCGACGTCGCCCACTCGTGGTGGATCCCCAAGCTCGGCGGCAAGTTCGACGCGATCCCGGGCTCTCACAACTACACGTGGTTCAAGGCTCCCGCCCCCCCGCCGGGAGGCAAGCTCTACTCCGGTCAGTGCGCGGAGTTCTGCGGCCGCCTGCACGCGAACATGGTTGCTCAGGTGCGCGTGGTCAGCCCCGCCGAGTACCAGGCGTTCATCGCCAACCTCAAGGGCAGCATCTCGCAGGCCAACAAGCAGTCCCAGCAGCTGCGCGACCGGCTGCGCAAGTCCGGCGACCTCTAACCACCTCTCCAGCGACTCGAGACATGGCTGCCACCACCTCCTTCCTGCGCCCCACGCCCCAGGTGATCGCCCACGAGGTGACTACGCCTCGCACGCGTGGCAAGTGGCTCGACTGGCTGAGCACCACCGATCACAAGAAGATCGGGATCCTCTACATGGTCACGACGTTCGCCTTCTTCCTCCTCGGAGGGGTGGAGGCGCTGCTCATGCGCATCCAGCTCGGGGTGCCGAACAACACCTTCCTCACCCCCGAGCACTACAACGAGCTGTTCACGATGCACGGGACGACGATGATCTTCCTGTTCGTCGTGCCCATGATGGCCGGGTTCGCGAACTACTTCGTGCCGCTCATGATCGGCGCGCGCGACATGGCGTTCCCGCGGCTGAACGCGCTCTCCTACTGGCTGCTGCTCTTCGGCGGCATCGTCTTCTACTGCTCGATCTTCTTCCAGCCGCCCGAAGCCGGCTGGTTCTCCTACGCCCCGCTCTCCACCGCGCTCTACACGCCGAGCGGCGGTCAGGACGCGTGGATCTTCCTGATCCACATCACCGGCATCTCCTCGCTGCTCGGCGCGGTCAACTTCTACGCGACGATCGTGAACATGCGGGCCCCCGGCATGGGGTGGGGTCGCCTGCCGCTCTTCATCTGGGGCATCCTCATCTACGCGATCCTGCTCATCCTCGCGCTGCCGGTGATCGCGGCCGCTGTGACGATGCTGCTCACCGACCGCCACTTCGGGACGACGTTCTTCGACCCGAGCCAGCACGGGTCGCCGATCCTGTGGCAGCACCTGTTCTGGTTCTTCGGTCACCCCGAGGTCTACATCATGATCCTGCCCGGCTTCGGGATCATCTCCGAGGTGCTGCCTGTGTTCTCCCGCAAGCCGGTCTTCGGCTACAAGGCGATCGCCGCGTCCACCGCGGTCATCGCCTTCCTGGCCATGCTCGTGTGGGCGCACCACATGTTCGCCACCCCCACGCCGTTCGTCGTGCTGGGCTTCTTCATGCTCTCCTCGTTCCTCATCGCCGTGCCGACGGGGGTGAAGATCTTCAACTGGATCGCCACCCTGTGGCAGGGGACGGTGGAGTTCAAGACACCCTTGCTCTTCGCCGTGGGCTTCATCGGCACGTTCCTCATCGGGGGGATCACCGGCATCTTCCTGGCGATCTTCCCGATCGACTGGCAGCTCACCGACACCTACTTCGTCGTCGCCCACCTCCACTACGTGCTCATGGGCGGCTCGGTGTTCACGATCTTCGCCGGCATCTACTACTGGTTCCCCAAGATCACGGGGCGGATGCTCTCCGAGGGGCTGGGCAAGGCCTCCTTCTGGCTCATGCTCGTGGGCTTCCACCTCACCTTCCTCGTGCAGCACGCGCTCGGGCTCTCGGGGATGCCGCGGCGCGTCTATGAGTACCCCGGCGGAGTGGGCTGGAGCGCCTACAACCTCATCTCGACCGTCGGCTCGTTCGTGCTCGGGGTCGGGATCCTGCTGACGGTGATCAACGTGGTGCGCTCGCTCAAGAACGGAGCGATCGCCGGACCCGATCCATGGAAGGGCAACACGCTCGAGTGGTTCACCGCCTCTCCCCCGCCCGTGAACAACTTCGACGTGATCCCTCGCGTGCGCTCCGTCGAGCCCATGCGCGACATCCGCCGCCAGGTCGAGCGGGCCACGGGCAAGGAACAGGAGACCGCGGCCTCTGACCAGTTCGCCAAGGCCTAGGAAGCGATGGCGGCGTCCAGGGTCACCGCGGCGCCGGCACCGGGCGCAGTCCCACCCGTGCCCGCGCGGCTCGGGGCCCAGGGAGTGGGGCAGCTCGTCCGCGACCTCGTGGCGCTGACCAAGCCCAAGGTCCAGTCGCTGCTGCTGCTGACGACGGTCACGACCATGGAGGTCGCCGGCAGCCCCTCGGTGGGACGGATCGGGCTCACGTGCCTGGGCGGCTACCTCTCCGCGGGCGGCGCGGGCGCCGTGAACCACTACTGGGACCGCGACATAGACGCGCGCATGACGCGCACGGCCGATCGTCCCGTCCCCTCGGGGCGCATCCCGGCTCGCGCCGCGCTCGCCTTCGGGGTGGCGCTCGCCGGCCTCTCCTTCCTTCTCCTCTCCCTGGCCGTCAACCTCCTGGCGGCGTGCCTGGCGCTCTCGGGCTTCCTCGGCTACGTCGTCGTCTACACGATGTGGCTCAAGCGCTCGACGCCGCAGAACATCGTGATCGGCGGCGCCGCCGGGGCCGTGCCGCCGCTTGTGGGCTGGGCCGCCACCCGCGGCTCGCTGTCGTGGACCGCGATCTACCTGTTCGCGATCGTCTTCTACTGGACCCCTCCCCACTTCTGGGCCCTCTCGCTGCTCATGAAGGAGGAGTACGCCAAGGTCGGCGTGCCGATGATGCCGGTGGTGCGCGGCGAGCGCGAGACGCGCCGCCAGATCCTCCTCTACACCCTGCTGCTCTACGCCGTCACGCAGCTTCCGTTCTGCGCGGGCGGGTTCGGTGGGATCTACCTCGCGGCCTCGGTCGGGCTCGGCGCGCTCTTCATCGCCGGCGCCGTGACCCTCTACCGCCGCGCCGACCGCCGCAGCGCGCTACGCCTCTACCTGTTCTCCCTCGCCTACCTGGCCGCCCTGTTCGCCGCCATGGTCGCCGACGTCAAGCTGTAGGATCTCGCCTGGCATGGATCGTCGTCTGGCACGCAGAAACCTCCGCTCCGGGCTCATCGCGGGCGCGGTGTGCGTGTTCATGTTCGGCGTCGCCTTCTTGGCCGCTGCGGTCTACATCCATCCGTGAGCCCCGCCGAGACGCCGGTTCCGCCTCCCGGCGAGGACATTCACCTCCCCGGCCCTAGCCTCCTCCCCGTCGTCAACGCGCTCGGCATCACCTTCATGGTGATCGGGACGACGATCACCCCGCTGCTCATCGTCGTCGGTGCGCTCCTCTTCCTCGGGACAACGATTCGCTGGATCGCCGACACCCGGCGGGACATGGACGCGCTCCCGCTCGACCACGACCACTGAGAACCGGTTCTAGGCGCGACTCAGCGGGCGGGCGCGCCGCCGGAGGGCATGTCGCTCGTCGCCCCCGCGTCGGTCCAGCAGCGCACGATGTCGCGCACGGAGAGGACGCCCGCGATGTCTCCGTCGTCGACCACGATGAGGTGACGGAAGCCGCCCCGGACCATCGCCGCGGCGGCCTCCTCCAGCGACCAGTCGGGCTCGGCGAAAACGAGGTTGCTGGCCTGGTGCTCGCCGACGCGCACCCCGTCGACGTCCTCCCCCGCTCCCACGGCGTTCAAGACGTCTCGCTCGGTCAGGATGCCGGGCCCGGGCTGCTCGGGATCGACGACGATGGCCGAGCCGACCCGTCGCTCGCGCATGAGGGCCGCCGCCTCGCGCAGGGTGTGCCCCGGTCCGACGGTGAGCACTACGCTCGACATCCCCTCGCGGACCTTCATCGGCACCTCCGGCTTCGCTTGCAACGGATGGCGCGAGCATACCGACCGGGGACCGATGCGCTCCGCTCCCACGGGCGCGAACCAGAGTGCCGACGCGCCAGCTTGGCAGCGCGTCAACAGTCGCGCTCATCCTTGCTTCCCCTTCGCCCGTAACCCGAGCATGCCGATGCAGCGGCCTACGACCATCCGTCACCGCACCATGCTCTTCGAGGAGGCGGTGTCGATCGTCGAGCAGGAGTACGACTCCGAGCTCTCGCTCGACGACCTCGCCCGCCGGCTGGCCACCTCGCGGCGCCAGCTCCAGCGCGCCTACACCGAGATCGGGCGCACGACCTTTCGCGACCACCTCACGGGCGTGCGGATGCAGCGGGCGGCGGAGATGTTGGGTCGGCGGGAGTTGAGCGTCCGGGAGGTCGCCTCGCGGGTGGGCTACCGGCAGCCCGCCCAGTTCGCGAAGGCCTTCCGCCGCGCGCTCGGCGCAGCGCCCTCCGCCTACCGCCTCCAGAGCTCCCACGCCGCCGCGTCGGGCGGCCTGGCGCGGGCGGCGTAGCGCCTTGCGCGACCGGGGCACCGCCCCCTTTGCCTCGGCGCCTCTCGTCGCCCCGGTGGCGTAGCATCCGCGCCCGATGGCGGACACGGGCACCGAGGAGCGCTCCGAGCGGAGCTCCAAGAAGAACCTGACCCAGATGCTCGCGGTGGGCACGATCGTCTCGGCGATCCTGATCGCGCTCGCGCTCTCCATCCACTGGTTCCCCACGCAGGCCTCCACGCAGGCCGGGCCGATCGACACGCTCTACGACGTCCTGCTCATCGTCTCCGTGCCGGTGTTCGTGCTCGTCGTCACGGTGGTGCTCTTCTCCGTGTGGAAGTTCCGCCGCCGCCCCGGGCAGGAGCTGACAGACGGGCCGCCGATCCACGGGAACACGCGGGTCGAGGTCATCTGGACCGCCGTGCCCGCCGTCATGCTCCTCGCTCTGTGCGTCTACGCCTACGCCGTCCTGTACCAGATCGAGAAGCCCCAGAAGGGCGAGATGGTCGTCGACGTCACCGGGCAGCAGTTCGCCTGGCAGTTCTCCTATCCGCCAAGCAGCGGGGGCGGCAAGACGGTGCTCTCCGATCAGCTCTACCTGCCCAAGGGTCAGCCGATCGAGTTCAAGCTCCACGCCAAGGACGTCATCCACTCCTTCTGGGTGCCCTCTTTCCGCATGAAGAGCGACACCGTTCCCGGCGTCACCACGAGCTACCGGGTCACCCCGACCCAGACGGGCAACTTCGCAATCGTGTGCGCCGAGCTCTGCGGACTCGGCCACTCGACCATGCGCTCGACGGTGCACGTGGTTGAGAAGCCGGCCTTCGAGCAGTGGCTGGCCAAGAAGGGCGGAGGAGGAGCGCCTCCCGGCGGCACCGCGCCCCCGACCGGGTCGAGCGGCGGCTCGCAGGGCGGGGGTTGATCGCTCCCGTGCGCTCCGGCATCATGAGCTCTCCGACCGCCTCCTCCCACGCCCCGGGCAACCGGTAGGCTGCCCGCGCGATGTCCGCCACCCTGAACCCCAGCTCGAGCCCGGCTCGGAACCCCGCCGCGCCGCCGCCGCCCCGAGCGCCTTTCCGCACGCGGCTGCGCGCACCCGGCTGGTACCGCGCCGCCCTCTTCTCCGCCCTCGGCCTGGCCTTCGCCTACGCCTTGGTGGGCGTGATCCGCACGGCGATGAGCTACAAGCACCCGTGGACGAGCGGCGACGCGATCACGATGGTCGCCCTGCTCGCGGTTCCCCTCTTCTTCCTCGTCGGCCTCGGCTGCTTCGACTACTGGTTCTACTGGGCGGCGGGCAAGCCGACGCGGGCGGAGGACCACTCCTCTCACGGGGCGACCTCGTGGCGGGACTACTTCCGCGTGAACACCGACCACAAGGTGATCGGCCTGCAGTACATCTGCACGTCGTTCTTCTTCCTGTTCGTGGGCGGCCTGCTCGCCATGCTCATGCGCGCGGAGCTCGCCCAGCCCGGACTCCAGTTCGTCGACTCGAACACGTTCAACGGGCTGTTCTCCGTGCACGCGTCGCTGCTGATCTTCCTCTTCATCATCCCGGTCTTCGCGGGGATCGCGAACTACGTGCTCCCGCTCATGATCGGCGCCCCCGACATGGCCTTCCCGCGGCTGAACGCGCTCTCCTTCTGGCTCCTGCCGCTGGCAGGCACCATGATGCTGTCGAGCTTCCTGGCGCCGGGTGGACCCTTCACGAGCGGATGGACGGCCTACGCCCCGCTCTCCACCACCCAGCCCGTGGGGCAGATGTTCTTCACGATCGGAGTGCAGTTCGCGGGCGCCTCCTCCATCGCCACCGCGCTCAACTTCCTGGTCACGGTGATCACCATGCGGGCCCCCGGGATGAGCTTCTGGCGCATGCCGCTCCTGGTGTGGGCGAACTTCGCCACCTCGCTGCTCGTGGTCATCGCCACGCCGTTCATCGCCGCCTCGCAGTTCCTCGTCCTGCTCGATCGGGGACTCGGCTTCCACTTCTTCGACTCGGCGGTGGGAGCCGGCCGCGACGGCAACGTGCTGATGTATCAGCACGTCTTCTGGTTCTACTCTCACCCGGCCGTCTACATCATGATGCTGCCGGGCTTCGGGATCGTCTCGGAGATCCTCTCGGTCAAGTCGCGCAAGCCGATCTTCGGCTACCGGATGATGTGCTTCTCGCTGCTCGCGATCGTCGTCCTCGGGTTCACCGTGTGGGCGCACCACATGTTCGTCTCGGGCATGCAGACGTGGATCCGCATCCCCATGATGATCACCACCGCGATCATCGCCGTCCCGACCGGCATCAAGATCTTCTCCTGGCTGGCCACCCTGTGGCGAGGAGTCCTCCACCTCGACACCGCGATGCTCTTCGCGCTCGGGTTCCTGACCATGTTCACGCTCGGCGGCATCTCCGGCGTGATGCTCGCGATGGTCCCGCTCACGATCCACGTGAGCGACACCTACTTCATCGTCGCCCACATCCACTACGTGCTCTTCGGCGGCTCGCTGTTCACGATCTTCGCGGGCATCTACTTCTGGTTCCCCAAGATGACCGGTCGGCTGGTCGACGAGCGCCTGGGCAAGTTCCACTTCTGGTGCACGTTCATCTTCTTCAACCTCACCTTCGCGCCGATGCACCTGATCGGGATCCAGGGCATGCCGCGGCGGGTCGCCGACTACGCTCAGCAGTTCGCGGGCTGGAACGCCTTCATCTCGATCGCCTCCTTCTTCCTCGGGCTGAGCACGCTCGTCTTCCTCTACAACATCGTCGCGAGCTGGCGGGGCGGCCCGCGCGCGAGCGGCAACCCGTGGCGTTCGCTCACGCTGGAGTGGCAGGTCTCCTCCCCCCCTCCGGTCTTCAACTTCGACCGCGTGCCTACCGTGGTGGGCGGCCCCTACGAGTACGGCGTTCCCGGCGCCGTGCACGGCATCTTCGAGTCCGCCGAGGTCGAGCGCACGCCGGCCGGGGCGAGCGCGGTGGGCGCGCGACGCGCCACCGCCTCCGCCGAGTAGGAGCGACGGCCGGGACATGGCTCACATCCTCGTCGTGGCCAACGAGACGCTCGGAGCGCAGAGCATCGTCGAGGCGATCCGCGAGCGCGCCGAGCGGGAGGGCGAGACGACGCACGTCACCGTGGTCGCGCCCCAGACGCAGCCCAGGTCCGGGCTCGTCATCTACGCCGACGCGGTGCGAGACGCCGCGCTGGCCCGGGTCGACGCGACGGTCAGGGCCCTCGAGACGCTCGGGCTCGACGCGCACGGCGAGGTCATGGATCCCGACCCCTACACCGCGACGATGGACGCGGTCGGGGAGTTCCGGCCCGACGAGATCATCATCTCGACCCATCCCGAGACCCGCTCGGGCTGGTTGCGACGAGACCTGGTGGAGCGCGTGCGCGACGCCAGCGGGCTGCCGGTGGATCACGTGATCGTCGACCTCGACGCCGAGCGCGAGAACGTGGTGCACACGCTCGTCGTCGCCAACAAGACCGCCGGCGGGGATGCGCTCTTCGAGCTCCTGAAGGGCAAGGCCGAGCAGTCGCCGCACCGGTTCACGGTGATGGTCCCCCAGGAGGGAGGGCGGGGAGAGCACACCCTGCAGGCGCGCGAGCGGCTGGCCGAGGTGCTCGAGAAGATGCAGGTGGAGGGCATCTCGGCGACCGGGAGCATCGGCGATCCGGACCCGTTCACCGCGGTGATGAACGGGCTGCAGCTCTACCGCGTGGACGAGATCATCATCTCCACCCACCCCGAGACCCGCTCGGGATGGCTGCGCGGAGAGCTCATCGAGCGCGTGCGCCGTTCCACGGCCTGTCCGGTCGAGCACGTCGTCGTCGACGTCGAGGCGCAGACGGCGCAGACCGCCTCCCGCGACTAGGAGCTCCGTTCGCCGTGGAAGCCGCCTCGATCCCTCATGAGCACCATCACGGTCCCCCCGAGGCCAACCGGTCCTCGCGCGTCGAGCCGCAGCTGCTCGGGATGCTGCTCTTCATCATCTCCGAGGTCATGGTCTTCGGGGCCTTCTTCACGGCCTACTTCTTCATCCGGGTCGTGCAGAGCAACCCCTGGCCGGCCGCCGGCACGGAGCTTCCGAAGCTCGTGGCGGGCTTCAATACGGCGATCCTGGTGTCTTCCTCGCTGACGATCCACTGGGCACTCGTCTCGGTCAAGAACGGCAACCGGGCAGGAGTCAAGGCCGGGATGCTCTCCACGTTCCTGCTCGGATCCACCTTCCTCTTCGTCCAGATCAACGAGTACGTGCACATCGGCTTCGCGCCGCACGACTCCGCGCAGGCCTCGATCTTCTACGGCCTGACGGGCCTCCACGGCGCTCACGTCTTCATCGGCCTGACGTTGCTCGCGATGGCCACGGTTCGTGCCTTCCGAGGGCATTACACGCCCGAGCAGCACCGCGGCATAGAGGTGCCCGGCATCTACTGGCACTTCGTCGACGTGATGTGGATCATCGTCTACGCGAGCGTCTACCTCCTCTAGAGGCGAGGTTCAGGGAGCGATGCTCAATCCGCTGCGCTCCGAGGGGGAGGCTTTTCGCTTCCTCATCTACGTCGCGGTGGCGGTGGCGGCGATCGTCATCGTGGTCTTCGCCGTGCGCGCGCTGAGCTGACCCGGGGCGACCATCCTGGCCGCCGTTGTTCGGCTGTCACCATGCTCGGGTGCCGCTTTCCTTCGATCCCGTCGTGCTCGCGGTACTGCTCGCCGCCAGCGGCCTGTACCTCCGCGCGGTGTCGATCCTCCGCCGCCGGGGCGTACCCGTCTCGCGCACCCAGCAGACCGCGTGGTGGGTCGGGATCGCGCTCGAGGCGATCGGGCTCCTCTCGCCCCTCGACGGCTACGCGGACGATGTGCTCAGCGCCCACATGGCCCAGCACCTGCTGATCGGCGACATCGCCGCGCCCTTCCTCCTGGCCGGGATGCGCTCGCCGGTGCTCGTCTTCCTCCTCCCCCGTCTTCTGCTCGTGACGCTCGCCCGCCGGCGTGGGCTGCGCCGCGCCTTTCGCTTCGTGCGCCGGCCGCTCGTGGCCCTCCCGATCTACATCGCGGTGATCTACGGGTGGCACCTGGGCTCTCTCTTCGAGGCCGCGCTGCGCCACCCCGCGGTGCACGCGCTCGAGCACCAGTCCTTTCTCGTGGCCAACCTGCTGCTCTGGTGGGCGGTGCTCGAGCCCAAGCGATGGCGCATGCCGGGACACCTGTGGAAGATCGCCTACGTCTTTGCCGCGCGCATGTCGACGATGTTCCTCGGAATGGGGTTCGTCTTCTCCCACGGAGCGCTCTACGGCGGCTTCTACGGCGCTAGGTCGCTGCGCTACGGGCTCGCGCCGCTCGCCGACCAGCAGACCGCCGGCGGCATGATGATGAGCCTCGACATCCTCATCATGTTCCTCGCGCTCTGCTACTTCTTCTGGTACGCCGCGCTCGAGGGGGCGCGGGCTGATGCGAGCGAGCAGGCGGCTATTCCAGCGGCCTGACCGCGGCGAAGGAAGCGGGCTACTTGACGACCACGGGGCCGTGCATGCCCTGGAAGTGGCCGGGCACGTCGCAGTAGAACGTGTAGGTGCCGGGCTTGAGCGAGACGGTCACCGTCGAGAAGCCTCCGCCCTGCACGGTCTTGCCGACCATGGGACTGACGCCGGAACCCTTGATCGAGATGTTGTGCGGCGTCGAGGACTTGTTCTGCATGCGCAGGGTGACCGAGCCGGCGCTCGCCTGCGCCTTCGAGGCCAGGAACGCGAGCTGACCCGTGGGGTCGGCGTCGATCTCGAGCTGGCCGTTCTTGGCCACCGCGGGCTTCTTGTTCAGCGTCGGCACCGCGTTGGCCACCGCGCCCGTGTCCTGCCCGGGCTTGGCCGCGGCCTGCCCGACGTAGGTGGCCACGTCGAGAGCGTTCTGGCCCGTGTAGAGCTTGCCCGGCATGACGCCATTGCGGTTGGGATAGACGATCTGGTGCTGCACGACGCCGCGGAGCGTGTCGGAGTGAAAGCCGTCGGCGCGATCCTGGGCGAAGGCGTCGTCGAGGTTGGGGCCGATCACCCCGGTCGTGCCGGCTCGCTGCATCACGTGGCAGGAGCCGCACTTGGCGACGAAGAGCTTCTTGCCGTTGGCCGCGTCTCCGCCGCTGTCCTTCACCTGACAACCGGGGAGCGCGACGGCCAGCGCGGCCGCGACGAGAGCCCCGCGCAGCAGCCCTGGGGTGCGATGAGCGAGCACGTCGGCACTCTATCCGAGCGCGCGGCGCGGAGCGACTCCACAAACGCGGCGCACCGTCACCCCTCGGGCCTCGCGAGCTCCTCGAGCCGACCGGCCGCGGCGGCGATGACGCCGCGGGCGACGCCCTCCCAGGAGTAGCGCTCATGCGCCGTTCTGACCAGGGCGGCGCGGGTGGGGTCCCGCAACTCCGCCGGCGCCTCGAGCCACCCGACGATCCGCGCCGCGAGGTCGCGCACCGCCCCCGGTCCCACCGGGAAGGAGAGCAGCCGGCGGGCATCGGGCGGCACCGCGGCGCGCAGCACCTCGCTGACCTCCGCGAGGCCCGAGTGCTCGGCGCTCACGGGCAGCACTCCGCACGCCGCGGCCTCGGCGGCGACCATCCCGAAGGCCTCGGGGAAGGTGCTGGGAACGACCTGGGCCGCGCAGGCCGGAAGCAGGTCGGCGAGCTCGGCGTGCTCGAGGCGGCCGGTGAGCCCGGTCCTGGCCCGCAGTCGCGCGGCCGCCGCGCGGTAGCGCTCCGCCGCGGCCTCGTCGGCGCCGAGATCGTCGAGGAAGGCCAAGAGGTGGCCCAGAGGCGCTCGCGGACCGCCCTCCTCGGCGCGGCCCGCGGCGGCAAGCGCCCGGGCCGCGCCGAGGTCTCCGGCGGCCAGGGCGGCGACGAGCCGCTCGAGCCCGTCGCGGTAGGCGCCGAAGCCGACGAGGACCAAGCGCGCATCGGGCACGCGGTCGAGGACGAGCGGCCAGGCGGCGATGAGGAGATCGACGCCCTTGGAGACGATGAGCTTGCCCACGTAGGCGACGAGCGGATCGCTCGGCGGCGCGTCGGCCAAGGACCGCAGCACGACGGCCCCGGCGGCCTCGTCGCGATCGAAGGACGACCCCCCTCCGGGCGCTCGTTCGGATTCGGCCGCCGCCGCGGCCAGCGCGCCGGCCAACCTGCCCAGCGCCGCGCGAGCGGCGGGCGGCTCGAGCGGCCTGAACTCCTCCACGTCCACGCCGGGCGGGCCGAGTCGGGTCCGCCGGGGCAGTGCGGGATCCTCCATGGTCGCCCACAATCGTCGCGCGACGTGCTTCGAGCCGACGAGCACGGTGCTCGCCGCGGCCAGCCCCTCGCGCGCGTAGGGGAGGAAGCGCGGATGGGGCGCCACGGTGTACTCGAGCGCGCTGCCGTGGATCTTGACCGCGTAGGGGACAGACGTACCGGCCAGCGCGCGGGCGAGCACCACTGGTCCCATCACGAGGTGGTTGGCGAGCGCGACCTCGGGCCGCACGTGCGCTAGCACCCCGCGCACCGCGTCAACGTTGGCCTCGACGTAGCGCTCGAGCTCGACCTCGTCGAGCTCGGGGAACGGCCGCGCTTCCAAGCCCTCGTAGCGATCCGCGACGTAGACCGGCAGCAGGCCGCCGATGTCGGGCCGGTAGACCGTGCAGCGCGCCGGCTCGCGCCACGCGCGCACGCTCAGCGAGCCCGCGCTCCACGCGCCCTCCGCGTCCACGAAGGCACGGTCCTCGGGGCTCGGGTCCTGGCAGAGCAGGTGCACCTCGTGGCCGAGGCGCACGAGCGCCTCGGCGAGCTTCGCGGTGTAGACGTTGGAGCCCGTCCCGCGCAGCAGGTAGCCGTGGAAGAGCAGCACGCGCACGGGCGCCGAGGGTAGAGCGCCTCTCGGCGCCACCCGGAGCCGCCGGGCGCCGCTGGTAGGATCCGGCCTCGTGAGGCTCCATCAGAGGTACCGGATGCGCGCGCCTTCGACCGGCCGGGAGGTCGTGATCGAGGCCGTCCCGGGCGAGACCTACGTCGACCGCGAAACGGGGGAGCCGCTCGAGGTCGTGGGGCAGCTTCTGCCGCTCGCCCCGACGCCGTCGGATCTGCCCTGGTCGGTGGAGAACCTCCGCTTCTGCTCCTGGTGCGACCAGCTCTCCGAGAAGGATCTCAACGACTGCCCGTGGTGCGGGCGGCGCATGGCGCCGCTCCCCTCCTGACGGCGGCGGTGTCGAGGTGAGGCGCGCGGGCGCGATCATCCTGGCGCTGGCGCTGGGCGTGGCCTCCTCGGTCGCTCTCGCCGCCTGCGGCGGCTCGCGGGTCAGCGCCCAGGACGAGCCACGCTCGGCGCCCGCGCTCACCCTGCCGCACAATTCCTCGCCGCCGGCGCTGCCCGGCGCCGTGGATACGCCGACGAGCTCGACGCCTCAGGCGGGCACGAGCGGATCGCCGACGCCGTCGACGGGCGGGACTCCAGCCGCGAGCGGCGGTGGCGCGTCGAGCTCCCCGGGAGGGGCTTCGACCTCCCCGTCCTCGGGCGGCGCGACCGCCCAGCCCGGCGCCGGGAGCGGCACGGGATCGGGCTCGACCGGCGCCTCAGGCGGCGGCACGGGCTCGGGCGGCGCCTCGGCCACGCCGCCCGCGAGCGGGACGACGCCTGCGACGGGAGGGGCGAGCGCGCCCGGACAGAGCCGCTACTGCCGCGCCAACCCCGGCGCGTGCTGATCCGCCCAGGCTCCTACGGCGTCGAGATCAGCGTCGCCGAGTAGGTCAGCCGCGCGCCGACGTAGGCGCAGAGGTACTGCGTCCTGGCCCCCAGGCTCGTCTGGGCGGTCTGGGTGGCGAACGTCGCGGTGTCGTTGCAGCCCATCCGTCCGCTCCCCCGGGAGGCGCGCCACGAATTCGACCGGGAGAGCCCCGAGGCGAGGATCGGAGCCCAGGTCGGAACCGTGATCGCCACGACGTCCCCCTTGCGCACGTCAAGCGAGTTGTGCAGGGGGAACTGGGCGGTTTGCCCGAAGTACCGCTGCGGGCGCGTGATCGCGCTCTGGGCGACCACGGTGAAGGTCAGCTTGGGCCTGCGACTGCCGCGCAGCACGGTGAGCACGACCTGCGAGGCGCCGCCGTAGTTCTTGTTGAAGAAGGTGATCTGCTTGGCCGTCGGCTTGCCGAGGCGGAGCGTGAGGGAGACGAGGCGACCGTCGCGCGCGACGAGGTTGGGCTGGGCCACGCCGTTGGCGGTGCGGCCGTAGCCGGTCGTTCGCGTGACCACGTTGCACGGGTTGCCCGGGCACATCGGCGCCGCATTGTCGGGCGCACGCCCGACCTCGGTCACGCTGGCGGCGCGCGCCCGGGGCTTCTCGGCGAACGCGCCGGTGGTGAGGAGGGCCAGCGCGCCGACGGCCAGCCCGGTGAGGAGGAGGAGAAATCGCTTCATGAGGGCATTGAACACCACCCCCCGGCGGGAGTAGCGATGCTCAGTGCCCGCTGAAACGCGCCTTGCCGGGCCCGTCGCTCAAGAAGGAGCGGATTCCGCCCTGCAGATCCTCGGTCTCCCACAGCGCTCCCGCGATGCTCCCCACCTCGCCGTTGGCGCGCTCGAGCCCGCCGTCGAGGTAGGCGCGGAGCACGGCCTTCGTGGCCGCGTGCGCGCGCGTGGGCCCGGCGGCCAGCCCGCCGGCGAACTCCCGGGCCGCCGTGTCGAAGCCGTCGTCGGGCCACACCCGGTTGACCACGTTCCAGCGCTCGAGGGTCGCGGCGTCGAAGAGCCCGGCGCTCATCACGAACTCGCGGGCGCGCCCCGTGCCGGCGCGCTCCGCCAGCCGCTGGGTGCCGCCCATGGCCGGGGTCAGGCCGATCCGCGCCTCCACCAGCCCGAACTTCGCCGCCTCGGCGGCGAGGATGATGTCGCAGGCCAGCGCGAGCTCGAAGGCCCACGTCAGGCACAGCGCGTGAGCGGCGAACACGGTGGGGCACGGCAGCCGGTCCACCCGCCGCGCCAGATCCACGAGGTCGTCGAACATGGCCGCGGCCGCCTCGGTGCCGGAGAGGGCGGCGAAGACGTTCACGTCGACTCCCGCGCTGACCGCCCGGCCCTCGGCGCGGAACAGCACCGCGCGCGGCGGCTCGGCCTCGAGACCGGCGACCGCGTCGCGCAGTCCGGTGGCCAACTTCTCCTCGAAGAGGTTGAGCGGCGGGGAGTCGAAGGTGACCACCGCGAGGCCGTCATCCGCGCGGACCACGGATACGGGCGCCGGCGCCGCGGCGCTCATCCGCTCAGCTCCCGGGCGGCGGCGGCGATCTCGTCCTCATCGCCGGGACGGGGAGTCCAGGGCAGCTGCAGCGGATCCCCCTCATAGCGGGGAACGACGTGGATGTGGAAGTGAAAGACGGTCTGCCACGCCGCGGGACGGCAGGCGTTGATGAGGTTCACCCCATCGGCGCCCAAGCGATCGCGAGCCTTGAGCGCCAACCGCTGGGCGGCGCCCGCGCACGCCCCGAGGTCATCTGGCTCGATCTCGTACAGATCGGTGGCGTGCGCTCGGGGAATCACCAGCGCGTGGCCCCGGGTCGCCGGCTGGATGTCCATGAAGGAGACCGTCCGCTCATCCTGGGCGAGGATGGTGGCCGGCCCCTCGCCGGCGGCGATCCGGCAGAAGAGGCATTCGGGATCGCTCATCGGCGCAGCCTACTGCGACCGGCCGGAGCGATCCCTCGTGGCGATCCTCAGGTCTTCTTCTCGAGGTCGGAGACCTCGGCCGCCTTATCGGCGGTGCGCTCCTGCGCCTCGGAGAGCTGGTCCTTGGCCTCGCCCTTCTTCTCTTCCTTGCCGCCCTCGTGCTTCAGCGACTTGTCGCCGGTCAAATCGCCCGCAGCCTTCTTGGCGCGGCCGGTGATCTTGTCGGTCAGACCCATGCCGGTCTCCTTTTCGTCGGAATCGCGCTTCTCCCCGAGCGTTTCCGGAGCGCGCGAACGCCAAACGCGCGCGGAGCGCCGCTCACTGCGCCAAGAGCGCACGCGCGCGGGCGACCGCATCGGAGCGGGTGGCGATCTCGCCGGCGAAGCGGGCCTCCTCGAGCTCGGCGAGCAGCGCACCGAGGCGCGGCCCGGGCTCGAGGGCGAGCTCGGCGGCGAGCTCGTCGCCGCGCACGAGGGGAGCGCCACGGCCGCCCGCACGCCACTCAAGCCCCTCCCCCACGAGCTCCCGGGCGAGCTCGAGGTGCTTGGCGATCGCCTCCTCGGCCTTGCGCCCGCGGGTGGCCAGACGATCGGCGACCGTCAGCACGGTGACGTCGACCTCGACCGGCTCGCAGGCGCGCAGGTAGCGGTAGATCGCCCGGCGCGAGAGCGGACGCTCGTGCACGAGGAACCCGAGCCGCAGGTGGTTGCGCACCAGCGCGCCCACGTGGGCGCGGAGCCTCTCGCTGGCGCGCAGCCGGGCCAGAGCGGCGCGCGCGAGCCCCGCCCCCTCGGAGTCGTGGGCGGGGAAGCCGATCCGCCCACCGGAGAGCTCCCGCCGGGTCTGCGGCTTGGCGGCGTCGTGCAGGAGGGCGCCGAAGCGCAACGCCTGTCCGCGGGTGAGCCCGTCGCCGAGCGGCTCGGCGAGGAGCGCCGCGACCTCCGCGGCGTGGCGGCCGAGGGCGGGCTCAGGGTCGCGCTCGAGCGCGATGAGCTCGGCGAGGACGGTGAGCGTGTGCTCGTAGACGTCGAGGTGGTGGTAGACGCCTTGGGCCACCCCGTGCAGGGCGGCGAGCTCGGGCAGGACGAGCGCGGTCAGCCCGAGCTCGTCGCAGAGAGCCAGCCCGGCCACGGCGGCGGGCGCGCACACGATCGCCTTGAGCTCGGCGAGAACCCGCTCGGGCGCCACGCCCGCGAGCGCACGCGCGTGCGCGCCGGCCGCGGCGCGCGTCGGGAGGTCGGCGGCAAACCCCAGCTCGCACGCGAAGCGGGGCAGTCGCAGCGTTCGCAGCGGGTCGGCGGCGAAGGCATCGGACGAGACGGCCCGCAGCCGGCGCGCCGCCAGGTCCTGCTCGCCGCCGAAGGGGTCGCGCAGCTCTCCTTCCCCGGCCAGGGGCTCGGCCATCGCGTTGATCGTGAAGTCGCGCCGGCCGAGGTCTGAGTCGATGCCGTCGGGATGAAGGGGCGCGAGGTCGAGGCGCCACGCGCCGGCGCGGTCGACGATGCGCCAGGCGCCGAAGGCCTCCGAGAGCGGAAAGCGGGCCGCGTCCGCCTCCCGCGCCACCGCCGCGGCCGCGCGGCCGACGTCGCCGCCCACCGCGAGGTCGACGTCGAGCGGGCCGGCCGGGGAGCGGCCGAGGAGGCGGTCGCGCACCGCGCCGCCGACCACCCACGCCTCGCTCGCCGCCAGCGCTCGCCGCGCGGCCGCCAGCGGCTCGGCGTCGCTCACGCCGGTCCTCCATCGCGGTGATGCTCCCGCGGCACCCGCGCCGAGATCCCGCACGTCACCTCGTAGTTGATCGTCCCCATGCGCCGGGCGAGCTCCTCGGCGCTCTGGTGCTCCCGTCCGTCGCCTCCGAGGAGCACCGCGCGGTCTCCGGGCATGACTCCCGGGGTTTCAGAGACGTCGACGGTGACGTTGTCCATGCTCACCGTCCCGACGAGGGGGTGGCGCCGACCGCGGATGAGCACGTCGCAGTCGTTCGTAAGCGCGCGTCGGATGCCGTCGCCGTAGCCGATCGGCAGGGTCGCGACGCGCGTGGGGCGCTCGGCGACGAAGCGCCGCCCGTATCCCGCGCTCTCTCCGACGGCGGCCTCCTTGATCTCGGCGACGTAGGAGGAGAGCTCGAGCGCGGGCTCGAGGCCACGCGCGGCCGGGTCCTCGTGGAAGGGGTCCATGCCGTAGATCGCGATCCCACAGCGAACGAGGTCGAAGTGGGAGGCCGGCTCGGCGAACGTGGCGGCGCTGTTGGCGGCGTGTACGAGGAGGCCGGGTCGGGCTGCTTGGAGTGCGCGGACCCAGGGCGCGAAGGCGGCAAGCTGCTCGGCGAGGAACGCGGGATCCTCGTCGGCGGTGGCGAAGTGCGTCATCGCCCCGGCGAGCTCGAGGCCGGGCGCGGCAGCGACCTGCGCCGCGACGCGATCGGCCTCCGCGGCGTCGCGGGTGCCGAGCCGGCCCATGCCGGTGTCGAGCTTGACGTGCACCCGGACGGGCGTAGTGCGCGCGGCGGCCTCGAGCTCGGCGACGAAGGACTCCCGCCAGGCCACGATGTCGGCGCGCGCCTCGAGCGCAGCCGGCAGCTCCTCGGCCGAGAGGGCGCCCATGACGAGGATGCGACCCTCGATCCCGGCGGCGCGCAGCTCGGCCGCCTCCTCAGCGGTGGCCACGCACAGCCAGCGGGCGCCGCCGGCCCGCGCCGCCCGCGCGACCGGTGCCGCGCCGTGCCCGTAGCCATCGGCCTTGACGACCGCGCCGAGCGCCGTCCCGGTGCCCAGCTCCTTGCCCAGCCGCTCGCAGTTGCGCTCGATCGCGGCCAGGTTGACGCGGGCGAGGGCGCGAAGCGGCACGACCGCAGGCTAACGGCGCGACGTGGGACGATCTCGCAGGTGATGAGCAGACCCGCCGCGGCCCAGCACCTTCGCGACCTCGCGCGGCTGCGCCGCGTCCGCGACCGGATCGGACCGGGAGTACGCGCAGCGCTGGACGTCGAGGCCTTCAGCACTCGCTTCACCGAGCTGGTCGGCGTGCCGCCCAGCGTCTATCGGCGCCACGCGAGGCGCGCGACGGCGGGGATCCCGTCGTGCGGGGCGAAACAGGTGACCAGACCGATCAGGAATCGAGAAGCGCGGACCCCGAGCCGCAGCTAGCGTGACCGTCATGGACCTCACGATTCACATGACCTTCCTCGCCCACGACGACCCGGACGCATCCCTGGCCTTCTATCGCGACACCCTCGGCTTCGAGGTCCGCAACGACGTCGGATACGGCGGGATGCGCTGGATCACGGTCGGCCCCGCCAACCAGCCCGGCACGTCCATCGTCTTGCACCCGCCGGCCGCCGACCCCGGCATCACCGACGACGAGCGTCGCACGATCGCCGAGATGATGGCCAAGGGCAGCTACGGCCACATCATCCTGGCCACCGCCGACCTCGGCGGCACCTTCGCGCGGCTGCAGGCCGGCGGCTCCGATGTCGTCCAGGAGCCGACCGAGCAGCCGTACGGCGTTCGCGACTGCGCCTTCCGCGATCCCGCGGGCAACCTGATCCGCATCCAGGAGCTTGGCTGAAGCCGCATGGCCACGAGGACGGACACGCCGTCGCCTGCTCTGCACGTCGCCGACAGCCACGGTCTGATCCGCGTGCAGGGCGCGCGCGCGAACAACCTCAAGGACCTCAGCGTCGATATCCCGAAGCGCCGGCTGACGGTGTTCACCGGCGTCTCCGGCTCGGGCAAGAGCTCGCTGGTGTTCGACACGATCGCCGCGGAGTCACAGCGGCTGATCAACGAGACCTACAGCGCCTTTGTGCAGGGCTTCATGCCGACGCTGGCCCGGCCCGAGGTCGACGTGCTCGAAGGGCTGACCTCCGCGATCCTCGTCGACCAGCAGCGGATGGGTGGCGACGCCCGCTCCACGGTCGGCACCGCCACCGATGCCAACGCGATGCTGCGCATCCTCTTTAGCCGACTCGGGCAGCCGCACATCGGCTCGCCCCAGGCGTTCTCCTTCAACGTAGCCTCGATCAGCGGAGCGGGCGCGGTCACGCTCGAGCGCGGCGGGAGGACAGTGAAGGAGCGTCGCAGCTTCAGCATCACCGGCGGCATGTGCCCTCGATGCGAGGGCCGGGGCTCGATCACCGACTTCGACTTGTCTGCGCTGTACGACGAAAGCTTGTCGCTCGGCGAGGGTGCGCTCACGATCCCCGGCTACAGCATGGACGGCTGGTACGGCCGCATCTTCAGCGGCTGTGGCTTCTTCGACCCGGACAAGCCGATCGAGAAGTTCACCAAGAAAGAGCTCCAGGACCTGCTCCACAAGGAGCCGACCAAGATCAAGGTCGACGGCGTCAACCTGACCTACGAGGGCCTGATCCCGCGGATCCAGAAGTCGATGCTGTCCAAGGACGTCGACTCGCTGCAGCCGCACGTCCGGGCGTTCGTGGAGCGGGCGGTCACCTTCACCGCGTGCCCCGAGTGCGGTGGCACTCGGCTCTCCGAGGCGGCCCGGTCCTCGAAGATCAAGGGCATCAGCATCGCCGATGCGTGCGCGATGCAGATCAGCGACCTCGCCGCGTGGGTCCGCGGCGTCGACGAGCCGTCGGTGGCGCCGCTGCTCGCCGCGCTCCGGCACACCCTCGACTCGTTCGTGGAGATCGGGCTGGACTACCTCTCGCTCGACCGACCGTCGGGCACGATGTCCGGCGGTGAGGCGCAGCGCGTCAAGATGATCCGCCACCTCGGGTCGTCCCTGACCGACGTGACCTACGTCTTCGACGAGCCGACGATCGGGCTGCACCCGCACGACATCGCGCGGATGAACGACCTTCTGCTGCGGCTGCGGGACAAGGGCAACACGGTGCTCGTCGTGGAGCACGAGCCGGAGACGATCGCGATCGGCGACCACGTCGTCGACCTCGGCGCGCGCGCCGGCACCGAGGGCGGCAAGGTGGTGTTCGAGGGCTCCGTCGAGGGGCTGCGCTCCAGCGGCACGGTCACCGGGCGGCACCTGGACGATCGCGCCTCCCTGAAGCCCACGGTGCGGACGCCGTCGGGGGTGCTGGAGGTGCGTGGCGCCAGCACCCACAACCTGCAGGACGTCGACGTCGACATCCCGCTCGGCGTGCTGGTGGTGGTCACCGGCGTGGCCGGGTCGGGAAAGAGCTCGCTGATCCATGGCGCGGCGTCGGGCCGGGACGGGGTGGTCTCCGTCGACCAGGCTCAGATCAAGGGCTCGCGACGGAGCAACCCGGCGACGTACTCCGGACTGCTCGACCCGATCCGCAAGGCGTTCGCGAAGGCAAACGGCGTGAAGCCGGCGCTCTTCAGCGCCAACTCCGAGGGCGCCTGCCCCAACTGCAACGGCGCCGGCGTCATCTACACCGACCTGGCGATGATGGCCGGCGTGGCCACCGTCTGTCAGGAGTGCGGCGGGAAGCGCTTCCAGGCCGAGGTGCTCGACTACACCTTCGGTGGCAAGGACATCAGCGACGTGCTCGCCATGTCGGTCACCGAGGCCGAGGCGTTCTTCGGCGCCGGTGAGGCGAAGACGCCGGCCGCGCACAAGGTTCTCACCCGCCTCGCCGACGTCGGGCTCGGCTATCTCAGCCTCGGCCAGCCGCTCACCACGCTGTCCGGCGGCGAGCGGCAGCGGCTCAAGCTGGCCACCCACATGGGCGGGAAGGGCGGCGTCTACGTCCTCGACGAGCCGACCAGCGGCCTCCACCTCGCCGACGTCGAGCAGCTGCTCGGCCTCCTCGACCGGCTCGTCGACTCCGGCAAGTCGGTCATCGTCATCGAGCACCACCAGGCGGTCATGGCGCACGCGGATTGGGTGATTGACCTGGGTCCAGGCGCGGGCCACGACGGCGGCCGGATCGTCTTCGAGGGCACACCCGCCGACCTCGTCGCCGCCCGCTCCACCCTCACCGGCGAGCACCTCGCGGCCTACGTCGCCACGGGACCGAGGCCCTCGCGGCCACCGTGAGACGAGTTCTCTCCCGCGGCAGCCGCCATCCGTCGGCGCGTATCAGGGGACTTTCCTGGTCAGTGCGTTTGGGTCTCAGCTCACGAGTGCCCGCGGCAGCGCCGCCGTGACGTCGCTCGCGATCACCCCGTCGGGGCCGTGGCTTCCGCTCGCGAGCCTGCCGGCCCGGGCGTGGACGAGCACCCCGGCGCTCGCCGCGGTGAACGGGTCGAGCCGCTTGGCGAGGAAAGCGCCGATCACGCCGGAGAGGACGTCGCCCGTCCCGGCCGTGGCCAGGGCGGAGGAGCCGCCGCGGCTCACCGCCACTCGGCCCTCCGGCTCGGCGACGAGCGTGTCGTCGCCCTTGAGCACCACCACGGCGCCCGAGCGGGCCGCCGCGTCGCGCGCGCACGCGAGGCGGCTGCGCTCGACCTCCGCGCTGTCCAGGTCGAGGAGCCGACCGAGCTCGCCCGCGTGCGGGGTGAGCACCGTGGGTAGCTCGCGCTCGGCGAAGGCCTCGATATGCCCCGCGTGGGCGTTCAGCCCGTCGGCGTCGAGCAGGATCGCCACCGGCGCCCGCGCGGCGAGCTCCCGCGCGAAGGCGAACGCGCCCTCGGTCTTGCCGAGCCCCGGCCCGAGGATGAGCGCCTGCACCTTCGCCGCGCGCTCGAGGACCTCGTCGACCCCATCGGGCAGGAGGGCGCCGTCGGCGTCGGGCAGCGGCGCGGTCATGACCTCGAGCAGGCGGACCTCGAAGATCGAGTTGAGCGACGCGGGCACGGCGGCGGTCACGTAGCCCGCGCCCGCCCGGGCGGCCGACTCGGCGGCGAGGCACGGCGCGCCCGTCATCCCCGTCGCGCCACCGCACACCAGCAGCGCTCCAGCTGCGAACTTGGTGGAGGCCGCCCCGCGGCGCGGCACCCGCTCGATCACCGCCGCGTCGATCAGGCCCGCGCGCGGCTCGGTGGGAGCCCCGTCGGGGATCCCGATGTCGACCACGCGCACCGTCCCGGCGTGCTCCTTGCCCGGCGCGATCCACAGTCCCGGCTTGGCGCGGTGGAAGGTCGCCGTGGCGTCGGCGCGGATCGCGTCGCCGGTCACCTCCCCCGAGGAGCCGTCCACCCCGCTCGGCATGTCGGCGGCGATGACCGCGACGTCCTCGCGCTTGCGCAGCGCGTTCACCGCCTCGATTGCGCCTGCCACCGGCTCGCGCGGCTCCCCCGAGAAGCCCGTTCCCAGCATCGCGTCGACGACCGCGCCGGCGGCCTCGAGCGCGCCGGCGCGGAAGGCCTCGGGCGGAGCGCCCGGCAGCCGGTCAAGGTTCGTCCGGGGGTCGCCCTGCAGCTCGTCGACCGAGCCGAGCACGAGCACGTCGACCTCCCGGCCGGCCTCGCGCAGCACCCGGGCGGCCACTAGTCCGTCGCCGCCGTTGTTGCCCTTGCCGCACAGCACGACGACCCGCCCGCGCGGCGAGCGCTCCTGGACGAGCGCCGCGACGCCCTCCCCGGCGCGGTCCATCAGCTCGAGCGAGGGAACGCCGACCTGCTCGATCGCCCACCGATCGATCCTCCCCTGCTCGGAGGCGTCGCTGAGCGGCTCGAGCCAGTCGGGGAGGGGGCTCACGCCGCCACGCTCCGCGTCAGCGCCACCGCCGCCGCGTCTCGGCGGGAGTGGGTGAGCGAGACGAGCACCTCCACGCCCAAGGCGCGGGCGCGGACCGCCGCCGCGCCGCGCAGGCGCACCCGCGGCGGCTCGTCTCCGCCGCCGAGCAGCTCGACGTCACGCGGGCTCCAGGCCCTGAGGGCGAGCGCCTTGGCCACCGCCTCCTTGGCGCAGAAGCGCGCGGCGAGGTGCTGAGCGGGCCGCCCCCGCGCCGCCGCAGACATGCGCTCCCCCGGCGTGAACAGCCGCTCGGCCAGCCGGGGGCGACGGGAGAGCGCTCGCTCGAGGCGCTCGATCTCGAGCACGTCGATGCCGACGCCGCCGGCCTCCAACTACTCCACCGTGACCGTCTTGGCGAGGTTGCGCGGCTGATCGACGTTCAGCCCGTTGGCCCGGGCGATGTGGTAGGCCAGGAGCTGAAGCGGGACCACGGCGACGAGCGGCTGGAGCATCCAGTTCGTGCGCGGCACGAAGAGCGTGCGCTCGGCGTGCGGAGGAACACGCTCGTCGCCGGCGGTGGCCACCGCGATCACGTGCGCCCCGCGCGCGCGGACCTCCTGCACGTTGGAGATCACCTTCTCGAGCACGGGCGAGTCCGTGGCCACGCAGACCACCGGGGTCGACTCGTCGAGCAGCGCGATCGGCCCGTGCTTCATCTCTCCGGCCGCGTAGGCGTCGGTCGCGATGTAGGAGATCTCCTTGAGCTTGAGCGCGCCCTCGAGCGCGACCGGCAGCCCGACGTGGCGGCCGAGGTAGAGGAAGAACTTCGACTCGTGGTGCTCGCGCGCGATCGCCTCGACCTCCTCCTCGCACCCGGCGATGACCTCGTCGATGGAGTGCGGAAGCCGCTTGAGGTCGGCCACGAGCTCGGTGCGGCGAGCGCTGTCGAGCGCACCGCGGAGCTCGGCGAGTCGCAACCCGAGCAGGTACATGGCGGCCACCTGGGCGACGAAGGTCTTCGTGGCCGCGACGCTGACCTCGAGTCCTGCCCGGGTGTAGAGGACGCCGTGCGCGTCGCGGGTGGCCTGCGAGCCCATCACGTTCGTCACCGCGAGGACCATGGCGCCGCGCTGGCGCGCGATCCGCATCGCGGCAAGCGTGTCGGCCGTCTCGCCCGACTGCGTGATCCCCACCACGAGGTCACCGGGGCCGATCACCGGGTCGCGGTAGCGGTACTCCGAGGCGACGTCCATCTCCACCGGGACGCGCGCCCACTGCTCGATCGCGTAGCGGCCGATCAGCCCGGCGTGGTAGGAGGTGCCGCAGGCGACGATGACCACGCGGCGCACCTCGCGCAGCACGGAGTCGTCGATGCTGCCCAGATCGCCAAGATCGACCCCGTCGGCGCGAACCGTGCGGTCGACGATGGTCTCGGCCACCGCCTCGGCCTGCTCGTGGATCTCCTTGAGCATGAAGGTCTCATAGCCGCCCTTCTCGGCGGTCTCCGCGTCCCAGTCGATCTCGACCGGCTCGCGCGCGACGGGCTCTCCGGCGGCGCTGATCAGCTCGACGCCTTCGGGACGCAGGACGACGATCTCGTCGTTCTCGACGTACTGGACTCGGCGCGTCTCGGCGAGGAAGGCGGGAATCGCCGAGGCCACGAACTGCTCTCCCTCCCCGCAGCCGACGACGAGCGGGCACTCGCGCCGGGCGCCGACGAGGAGGTCGGGCTCACCGGCGGACATGGCCACGAACGAGTAGTGGCCCTCGAGCTCGGAGAACGCGGCGCGCACGGCGGCGACGAGGTCGTCCTCGAGGTGCAGGGCGATGAGGTGGGCGACGACCTCGGCGTCGGTCTCCGAGGTGAAGCGGCATCCGTCGGCCCGCAGGCGCTCGCGCAGGCCGACGTAGTTCTCGACGATCCCGTTGAGCACGATGTGGACGCGATCCGCGGTGTCGGCGTGAGGATGGGCGTTCTCCTCGGTCACCCTTCCGTGCGTCGCCCAGCGCGTGTGGCCGATGCCGGTGGTGGGCTCGGGCTCGGCGAGGGCGACGCCGCCCCCGCTCTCCGCGCCGACGCGCTCGCGCAGCGCTCCCAGGTTGCCCACAGCGCGCACGGAGTCCAGCCGTCCGGCTCCCTCCTGCGCGTTCAGGAGCGAGATGCCGGCCGAGTCATAGCCGCGATATTCGAGCTTCTCGAGACCGGCGAGCAGCAGCTCGCGCACCGGCCGGCGGCCCACATAGCCGACGATGCCGCACACGACAGACCTCCGGACTAGGGACGAGGATCAGGCCAGGCCCGGACGCGCGAGAGCCCAGGAAGGCGAGGCGTCATGTTAGCGCCGGGTGACGCTCCGGCAGGGCGCACACGGCGCCGTCGGAGAAGCCCGCGGCGCGCACGCCGAGGGCGCGGTTGAGCCGCGCCCGGTGGTTCTCCCACGCGATCGCCGCGATGAGCTCGGTGAGCCCCGCCGGGCTCAGGTGCCGGCGCAGCGCGGTGCGGAGCTCGTCGCCCACCTCCGCGGGGTTCAGCGTCATCGCCACCGCGAGATCGAGCACGAGCTTCTCCACCGCATCGAACGCCTCGCTCTGCGCGTAACGCGGAAGCTCGGCCAGCTGAAGCTCGCTCACCCCGCTCGCTCTGCCCACGGCAGAGCCGATGTCGAGTCAGAAGGGGCAGCCGATAAGGCCGCTGACCTTGAGCTGGGCGAGCGCCTTGAGCCGCTCGTCGGTGCGGTTGCTCGCGAGCAGGCCGTTTCGTAGACGTTCACCGCGGCGAGCAGGGCCGGCCGGCGGACGAGGTGGCGCACGAGATCGGCCCGATTGCGACGGGCTCGGGGCAGGATGCGAGCGTATGTCCTCAGCCGGTCGAGGAAGCGCACCGTCCAAACAGCCTACCCACGATTAGGCGGGGCGCCCAGGCGCGCCTCGACCGCCGCGACCACGCGCGCACAGGCGGCGTCGGCCTCCTCGCGCTCGGGGGCCTCGACCATCACCCGCACGAGCGGCTCGGTGCCGCTCTCGCGCACGAGCACGCGGCCACGGCCCGCGAGCGACTCGTCCTCGCGCTCGATCGCCTCGAGCACCTCGCCGGCCTGCGCCAGGGCGCCCCGGGCGCTGATTCGGACGTTCACGAGCCGCTGGGGGAGCTTCGCCATCGCGTCGCGCTCCGCGAGATCGGCCCCGTCGAGCGCCTCGAGGACGAGCAGAGCGCTGGCGATGCCGTCGCCCGAGGGCGCGAACCCAAGCTCGATGATGTGCCCGGACTGCTCGCCGCCGAGCGACCACCCGCGCGCACGGAGCTCCTCGAGCACATAGCGATCGCCGACGGCGGTAGTGGCCACGGCGATCCCGGCCCGCTCCATCGCGGTGTGAAAGCCGTAGTTGGTCATCACCGTCACCGCGACGCCGTCGCCCGGCAGGCGGCCCGCGTCGCGCAGGTGCAGCGCGGCGAGCGCGATCAGCTCGTCTCCGTCGACCGTCGCGCCCGTGCGGTCGACCGCGAGCACGCGATCGCCGTCGCCGTCGAAGGCGAAGCCGAGGTCGTGCCCACCCCGGCGCACGGCCTGGGCCAGCGCTTCGATGTGGGTCGAGCCGCAGTCCGCGTTGATGTTGCGCCCGTCGGGTGCGGCGGCGAGCACGCTCACCTCGGCCCCCAGGCGACGGAAGATCTCGGGCGCCGCGCGGTGCGTCGCGCCATGCGCGCAGTCCAGGGCGATTCGCCGGCCGGCGAGATCGAGTCCGCGGAAGCGCACCTCGAGCTCGCGCTCGTAGTCCTCCAGGGTTCCGTGGAGCCGGCTGACGCGCCCGATCCGAGCCGGGGGCCGGGCAGTCGGCGGCGCCTCGAGCCGGCGTTCGATCTCGAGCTCGGCCTCGTCGCGAAGCTTGTCGCCGTCGGGTCCGAAGAACTTCACGCCGTTGTCGGCGTAAGGATTGTGGGAGGCCGAGAGCACGACGCCGAGGTCGAACCCGTAGCGGCGGATGAGGAGCGGCGCGGCGGGAGTGGGCAGGACGCCGCCGAGCAGCGCGTCGCCCCCGGCGGCCGCCACGCCCGCGGCGACCGCGCTCTCGAGCATCTCGCCGGACTCCCGCGTGTCGCGGATGACGAGGACCCGAGGGCGCGCCGCGGGCGCGGTCGAGACCGCCGCGCGCGCCAGCGCCAGCGCCAGCTCGGCGGAGAGGAACTCTCCGGCGGCGCCGCGAACCCCGTCCGTGCCGAAGAGCCGGCGCTGGGAAGGGCCGCTCACAGCGACCCACGGCCCGCGGCCGCGTGTGCGCCGAGGCCCACCGCGGCGCTCAGCGCTTGGAGAACTGCGGGCGCTTGCGGGCCTTCTTCAGGCCGGCCTTCTTGCGCTCCTTCTTGCGCGGATCGCGCGTGAGAAAGCCGCGCCGCTTGAGCTCGCCGCGCAGGTTGGGGTCGGCCTCGAGGAGGGCACGAGCCACACCGTGGCGCAGCGCCCCGGCCTGGGCGGCAACTCCCCCGCCGTGGAGCGAGACCACCACATCCATGCGGTCCTCGTAGCCGACGGTCTCGAGCGGCTGGCGGATGACTCGCTGGAGCGTGGGACGCGGGAAGAAGTCGTTCAGGGGCTTGCCGTTGATCGTGTACTCGCCGGCGCCCGGGCGCAGGATCACCCGCGCCACCGCGGTCTTGCGCTTGCCGGTGGCGCGGTAGCGAGCGTCCTGAGCGAGGTCGATGGTGGCCCCGGCGATGGGCTGGGCGTCGCGCTCGTGCTCCTCGGTCGCGGCCGGGTCGACGGGCTCCTCCTCGTCCTCGGCGTAGGCCGCGGCGGGATCGCGCGCCGGGTCGCTTTCGAGCACGATGTCGGGCTCGAGGTCCGCTCCGGGAATCTCAGGGCGCACGCGAGGGGTGAGCTCCTCGAGCTCGCTCTGGGCGGGCTGGGTGCGCGACTCGTCGGCGACGGGCTCCGTAGGGCCGAGCGTCTGGGTCTCGGGCGCGGAGGGCTCGCCGACCGGATCCTGGGCGCGCGCGGGCGGCGCGGGACGCTCGTCCTCGCCCACGTCGACCTTGGAGGCCTCGGCCGCGTCGCCGGTCACCTCGGCCTCGAGCGGGGCCTCGCGCTCGGGTCCGGGCTGCTCCTCGGGGGCGGGCTGATCCTCGGGCGGAAGGGGCTCGCCGTCGGGCGCGGGCCGCTCCTCCTCGGGCTGCTCGGGCTGCTCGGTCACGAGGGTCTTATCTCCATGGGTTGCGGCTGCTGGGCGGCGTGGGGATGCTCGGGCCCGGCGTAGACCTTGAGCTTGGTGAGCTGCTTGCGCGCCAGCCGGTTGCGGGGAAGCATGCCCTTGACCGCGAGGCGGATGACCTCTTCGGGGCGGCGGTCGAGCATCTCCTGCAGGGTGCGCGACTTGAGGCCTCCCGGGTAGCCCGAGTGGCGGTAGTAGCGCTTCTCGCTGCGCTTGGCGCCGGTGACGCTGATCTTCTCGGCGTTGACGACGATGACGAAGTCGCCCGTGTCGACGTGCGGCGTGTAGACGGGCTTGCGCTTGCCGCGCAGCGCATCGGCGATCTGCGTGGCCAGGCGGCCGAGCGTGCGACCGTTGGCGTCGACGATGAGCCAGGAGCGCTCACGATCGGCGGGATTGGCGACGTAGGTCTTCATCACGAGAAAAGGCCGCACGATTCCGCGCGGCGCCCGGCCATGATAACGGCTCCCCTGCGAGCGAGTCAGCCGCCGGAGCTGCGCTCGGGCACGAGCTCGAGGTAGCACATGTCCACGCGCGTGACGTCCATCGCCCGCTCGAAGAGCTCGCGGCCGACCCCATAGCGCCGGGCCAGAACCCGCTCGGCCTCCGGCTCCTCCCCGGGCCCGAGTACCCGTCCCCGCGCGGCCAGAGGCGGGGCGAGCGGACGACCGCGAACCGTGCAGGGGGCGAGCAGCACGCGCGGATCGTTCGCGAGCCGCTTGACCTTGCCCGAAGCGCGCTCCGTGCGCACGTAGGCACGATCGCCGTCGAGCGCCGCCCACACCGGGGTCGGCACCGGGGTGCCGTCTCGGCGAAAGCTCACGATCAGCGTCCGGCGGAAATCCCCGAGGTCGGCGAACCGGCCAAGCAGGGGCGCCTCGGCCAGCTCGCGCGCGCCCGGAGGGCCGAACCGCGCCGCCAGCCGGGCGCCCGGAAGCGCCGCAGGCACGCGCCGGCCACGTCGAGGCCGAGCACCGGGCCGAGCGAGGCTCATCGAAGGAGAGAACTCGCGGACGCCGACGAACCGGAGCCCGCCACACGGCCGTTCCGGCGAGGTCCTCGGACCGCCTGGCCAGGACGCAGGAAGTGTGGCGTGCGCAAGCACGCGAGCACCGCCGGGCACCGCCGGCGAAGCCGGTGGTCGGACAGCCAGGCGGGTCGAGGACCCGCCGGAACTACTCCCACTCGATGGTGCCGGGAGGCTTCGAGGTGATGTCGAGCACCACCCGGTTCACCTCCCGGATCTCGTTGATCATCCGCGAGGAGATCTGCTCGAGCAGGTCATAGGGCAGCCGGGCCCAGTCGGCCGTCATCGCGTCGTCGCTCGTGACCGCGCGGATCACCACGACGTTGCCGTAGGTGCGCTCGTCACCCTGCACTCCCACCGTGCGCACGTCGGGCAGCACGCAGAAGGACTGCCAGAGCTTGCGGTACAGGCCGGCCTTGCGGATCTCGTCCTGGAGGATCGCGTCGGCGCTGCGCAGGGTCTCGAGGCGCTCCTTGGTCGCTTCGCCTCCGACGACGCGGATCGCCAGCCCGGGTCCCGGGAACGGCTGGCGCCACACGAGCCGCTCGGGCAGCCCGAGCTCGGCGCCGACCGCGCGCACCTCGTCCTTGAACAGCGTGCGCAGCGGCTCGACGAGCTCGAACTGGAGATCCTCGGGCAGCCCACCCACGTTGTGGTGGGACTTGATCGTCGAGGCCCCGGTGCCGCCGCCGGACTCGATCACGTCGGAGTAGAGCGTGCCCTGCACGAGGTAGCGGGCACCCGAGAGCCTGGCGGCCTCCTCCTCGAAGACGCGGATGAACTCCGACCCGATGGCCTTGCGCTTGGCCTCGGGGTCGCTGACCCCGCGCAGCCGCCGCAGAAAGCGCTCCTCGGCGTCGACCGCGACGAGCGGCACCCCGAAGTGGTCGCGGAAGGCGCGGATCACCTGCTCGCCCTCGCCGAGGCGCATGAGGCCGTGGTCCACGAAGACGCACGTGAGCTGATCGCCGACCGCGCGGTGCACGAGCAGCGCGGCCACGGAGGAGTCGACGCCGCCCGAGAGCCCGCAGATCACCCGGCCGTCGCCGACCTGGGCGCGGATCCGCGCGATCTGGTCCTCCACGATCGATTCGGGCGACCACGCCCGCTCGCAGCCGCAGATCTCCTCAAGGAAGGTGGTGACGATGTGCTGCCCGTAAGGGGTGTGGACGACCTCGGGGTGGAACTGGATCCCGTAGATGTCGCGCTCGACCGACTCGAGCGCCGCGACGGGCGATCCCGAGGAGGAGGCCAGCGCGGTGAACCCCGGCGGCGGGGCGAAGACGGTGTCGCGGTGAGACATCCAGCAGGTCTGCTCGCGCGGGACCCCGCGCAGGAGCCGGCCGGTTTCGCGGACCGTCAGCTCGGAGCGGCCGAACTCCCCCACCTCGGCGCCCTGCACCTCGCCTCCGAGCTCGCGGGCGACGAGCTGCATGCCGTAGCAGATGCCGAGCACGGGAATCCCGAGCTCGAGCAACTCGGGGTCGAGCGCCGGGGCGCCGTCGGCGTAGACCGAGGCCGGCCCGCCGGAGAGGATGAGCCCGCGGGGGCGGCGCCGGCGGACCTCCGCCGGGCCGACGTGGTGGGGCAGCAGCTCGGAGAAGACGCCGCACTCGCGCACGCGGCGCGCGATGAGCTGGGAGTACTGGCCGCCGTAGTCGAGGACGACGACCTCTTCGGCGTGACGGGGCGGCTCGATCGAGCGCTCGGAGTCGAGGACCGCCGCCCCGGCGGTGGGCAGTCCGGGAGCGGGCGCCGCCTCAGTCGGCAACGAGGGCCGCGGCCTTCCCGTTCGACCCCATCCCCACCGCCTGCTCGCGCTGGAGGTGCTTGCCCTCGGTTTGCAGGGCGGGTGCGACCATGAGCTCGGCCCGGTTGAACTCCGCGATGTCGCGATAGCCGCAGGTGGCCATGGAGGTGCGCAGGCCGCCCATGAGGTTGAACGTGCCGTCGTTCTCGCGCGCGGGACCCATGATGATCTCCTCGAGCGTCCCGTTCTGGGTGGTGGCCACGCGCGTGCCGCGGGGCAGGGTGGGATGGAAGGTGGCCATCCCCCAGTTGAACCCGCGCCCGGGGGCCTCGTAGGCGCGCGCCAGGGAGGAGCCGAGCATCACCGCGTCGGCCCCGCAGGCGATCGCCTTGGCCACGTCGCCCCCGTTGCGCATGCCGCCGTCGGCGATGACCTTGACGTAGTCGCCCGTCTCGAGCATGTGCTGGGAGCGCGCGGCGGCCACGTCGGCGATCGCCGTCGCCTGCGGGACGCCGATCCCGAGGACGCCACGCGTGGTGCAGATCGCGCCGGGGCCCACGCCGACCAGCACGCCGGCCGCGCCCGTGCGCATGAGGTGCAGCCCGGTGTGGTAGGAGGCGCAGCCGCCCACCACGACCGGCACGGGCACCTCGTGGATGAACTCCTTGAGGTTGAGCGGCGGCCGGGTCTCGTCGAGGGAGACGTGCTCGGCGGAGACCACCGTGCCCTGGATGACCAGGATGTCGAGCCCGGCCTCGAGCGCGACCTCGTAGAAGCCGCGCACCCGTTGGGGAGTGAGCGAGGCGGCCACCACCACCCCCTGCTCCTTGATCTCCTCGATGCGGCGGGCGATGAGCTCGGGCTTGACCGGCTCGGAGTAGATCTCCTGCATCTCTCGGGTGGCGAGCTCGCGAGGAAGGGAGGCGATGCGCTCGAGCTGCTCCTCCACGTCGTCGTAGCGGCAGAAGATGCCCTCCAGGTTGAGGACCGCGAGGCCCCCGAGCCGCCCGATCTCACCCGCGGTGCGCGGAGAGACCACCCCGTCGAGCGCCGCGGAGAGGAGCGGGAGGTCGAAGCGGTAGGGGCCGAGCGTCCACGAGATGTCGACATCGTCGGGGTCCCGCGTGCGCCGCGAGGGCACGATCGCGATGTCGTCGAACCCGTAGGCGCGGCGCGCCTTCTTGCCTCTGCCGATCTCTACTTCCATTCCCGGATCCTAAGGGGCCTGGCGGACGAAATCGGACCGAACAGCACGTTTTCGATGCTAGCAGCGGGATTCCTCCCTTCCCGTGAACGGGCGGGCGTCACGGAAGCCTGCGCGCCGGCCGCCGGGCTCGCTCAGCTCGCCTGGACGGGCAGCGCCAGCTCTTCGACGGTGACCTCGGGCACGAGCCGGTCGACCTTGCCCGGATCGAGGACCCCGGCGCCGAAGTGCTGGGTCGACTCGGCCCCGCACGCGACTCCGAAGCGCAGGCACTCTGCCGCTCCCTTCCCGGTGTAGCGAGCGGCGACGTAGCCGGCGAGGAACGCATCGCCGGAGCCCACCGCGGCGTGGGCGTCCTGCTCCTCGACCCGTACCCGGTAGTTGCGCGGCACGCCCTCGACGCTCACCCGAGCAAAGCAGCCGTCGGGAACGGTCATGATCGCCTCGCGGGCGCCGAGCTCGGCCATCTCCTCCAGCGCGTGGGCGCGGTCCTCCTCGTCGTTGAACTCGTGGCCCACGAGCTCCTCTGCCTCCGTGGCGTTCGGGGAGACGACGTTCGGTTCGGCGCGCACGGCCTGACGCAGCGGCTCGCCGTCGCTGTCGACGAGCGTGATGACCCCGAGCTTCTGAAGCTCGGGGAGGAGGCCGGCGTAGAGGTCGGTGGAGACACCGTGGGGCAGCGAGCCGGCCAAGACGCACATCCCCGCGCCCCGCGCCAGGTAGAGGAGCTTGTCGCGAAAGAGCTCGATCTCCGCCTCGCTCACGGCCGGCCCTCGCTCGTTGACCTCGGTCTGCGAGCCCGTGAGGTGGTCGAGCACCGCCGTGTTGGTTCGCGACTCATCGCGAATGCGGACGAAGTCGTTGAGCACGGACTCCTCGGTCAGCCCCTCGACGATGCGGGTGCCCGTCGACCCGCCGGCGAGCCCGGTGGCGATCACGGGCTGTCCGAGCGCCTTGAGCGCCCGGGCGACGTTGACGCCCTTGCCGCCCGGCATCGTGGTCTGCTCGACCGAACGGTGGCGGCGCCCGACGCGAAAGTTCGGCACCTCGAGGGTCTTGTCGATCGCCGCGTTGAGCGTGACGGTGATGATCATGCCGCTCCCATGTCCGCTGCTCGCCGGCGGGCGCCGAGCCGACGCCGGCCCACGAGCGCCGCTCCGCCGGCCAGCAGGACGGCGAGCACGACAAGCGTAAAGGGTCCCCCTACCGCGCGCGTCGCCTGCGCGACGGCAGAGGGCGCCGGCACGGCGCGTGCGGTGAGCGCCGGGATGCGGGCGAGGACGGTGCGGCCGCTGCGCACGACGAGCGTCCCCACCCGGGCGCGGGCGGGCAGCGGCCCGCGCAGATCGCTCGGCGCGTCGAGGGAGAGGGCGATTCGGCGCCCGCGCGCGAGCACCGGCGTGAAGCCGCGGCTCGCCACGAGCTCGATGCTCGTGTGATTGCCGTCGCGGACGGGGCGGTGGCCGACCCCCTGATCGGCGCGCACCGCCCGCACGAGTCCGAAGTTCGCGAACCCGTAGCGCAGGAGGGCGAGCGAGTCGGCGTCGCGGGCGGCCTCGCTCGGGGTGCCGAGGACCACGGAGACGAAGCTGAGCCCGTGCCGGGTGGCGGATCCCACGAGGACGTAGCCCGCTCTGAGGGTGTGTCCGGTCTTCACGCCGTTGACCCACGGGGCGAGGCCGAGAAGCGTGTTGCGGTTGACGACGACGCGCGGCTGGTCGCCGGAGCGCAGCACCGCCCGGGGCTCGTCGACCGTGCGCGCGAAGAACCGGTTGCGGCGGACGATGATCGCCAGACGGGCGAGATCGGCGGCGTCGGAGAAGTTGCCGGCATCGTCGAGGCCGACCGGCGTCGAGTAGTGGGTGTGGCGCAGGCCGAGCTTGCGCGCCTCGGCGTTCATGGCTCCGACGAAGCGCGCGCGCGAGCCGGCCACGCCGGCCGCGAGCGTCGCCGCCGCGTCGTTGGCGCTCGGCAGCAGAAGCGCGCGCAGCAGATCGTCGACGCGCATGCGCTCCCCCGGCCGCAGCCCGATGCGCGACTCCGCCGGAGCGGCAGCGTAGGTCGGCGCGGTGAAGATGCGCGAGAGCGGGGCGCGCTCGAGCGTGAGGAAAGCGGTCATCAGCTTGGTGGTGGAGGCGATCGGCCGCTCGCTTCCCGCGGCGCGGGCGTAGACCGCGGTGCCCGTCGAGACCTCGACGAGGATCGCCGCGCGGGCGGTGAGCCGGGGCGGCGCCGCGCGGGCGGCCGCTCCGGGAGCGGCGCCCGCGAGGGCGAACAGCGTGGCCAACCCCACGAGGAGCGGCGCCCGGCGAAGGCTCACCGCAGCTTGAGGCGCTGCCCGGCGTGCAGGGTCTGGGGGTCGACGCCGACGTTCAGCTCTTGGAGCTTAGCCACGGAGACGCCCGTCTTCTGCGCGATGGAGGACAGGAAGTCTCCGTTCTGGACGACGTAGGTCCGCCGAGGGCCCGAGCGGTGGCGCCGTCGGCGGGGCGTCGCGGGCGAGCTCGAGCTCGTCCGCGCCTTGAGCGAAGCGCCCGACTTCCGGGAGGGCGAGGAGGACCGTCCGGTCTGGCCGATCAGGAGCACGGCCGCGGCGATGACCGCCAGAAGCGCGAGGGGAGCGAGATAGCGCGCTTTGCTGCGAGCGGCCATGGCGGCGCGATCATAGCCTTGGCGTGCGACACGCGCGCGTGCTCAACTCAGGGACCAGGCCGCTTCGCGTAGCCGCTCGGCCTGCGCTCGGGCCGCGTCGGCCGGCCGGGTCTCCGCGCCTTCGTGGGCGTGCACGATCCCGCGCGAGACGGCGACGAGCCCTCCGGCGCGACCGGGACCGAAAGCGGCAGCGAGGTCGGAGACCCGGCCGCCCTGCGCGCCGACCCCGGGCAGCAGGAAGACCGCGCGGGGCATCAGCTCGCGCAGCCGCGCGAGGCGCCCGGGCGCCGTAGCGCCCACGACGGCCCCGACGTCGGAGAGCCCATCCGGTGCTCCTTGCTCGCCCAACCGGGTCACCAGGACGGCGAGCCGCTCGCTCACGTCGCCGCCGAGCCCCAGCTCGAGCTCCTGGACGTCTGCCGCCCCCGGGTTGGAGGTGCGCACGAGGACGAAGAGGCCGCCGGCGGCGGCGCGCGCCGCCGCGACCAGTGGTTCGAGCGAGTCGGCGCCGAGCAGGGGACTCGCCGTGAGCGCATCGGCCCCGAGCCCGGGCACGCGCCCGAACGGGGTCTCGAGACCACCGAAGAACGCCTGCCCGTAGGCGGCGGCCGAGACGTCGATGTCTCCCCGCTTGGCGTCGGCGATGACGAGCAGCCCGGCCTTGCGCGCGTGCGCGCACGTCGCCTCGAGCGCCGCCCATCCCGGCGAGCCGAGCCGCTCGAAGCAGGCGACCTGGGGCTTGACCCCCACGCAAGCCGCACCGACCGCGTCGATGACCGCCCGGCAGTGCGCGAGCACGGCTCGGCCAGCCCGCTCTCGGGCCTCACCGCCCCCGTCACCGACCGCCACCGCCTCCGGCCAGAGCCGGAGAGGGTCGGGGTCGAGCCCGAGAACGAGCTGGGACTCGCGCGCCGCGACCCGAGCGGCGACGCGGTCGCCGAAGTGCCGACTCACGGCCGACCCGCCACCACGCCGGGCGGCCGGACCGCGCGCCGCCCGCTTCGCCTCCCGCCTACTTGACGGCCTTCTTCAGGCCGGAGCCCGCAGTGAAGCGCGGCACCTTGGAGGCCTTGATCTGGATCTTCTCCCCCGTGCTCGGGTTGCGACCCTCCCGCGCGCCGCGCTCGGCGACGTGGAACTTGCCAAAGCCCGAGAAGTTGACTTCGCTTCCGCGCTTCAGGGCGTCCTCGATGGTGGTGATGACCGCGTCGACGGCCTCACCGGCAGATTTCTTGTTGAGGCCCGACCGGTCGGCGACCTGGTCGACGAACTCGGACTTCGTCACGTTCTCCTCCTTCATGGTGGTGGTAGCTGCGAAGCTAACAAGGATCCCGGACGGTGCCTCGCGCCCGGCGCCTCCCATTCGAGCAAGGTCACGCCGAGCCGAAACGGGGCCGCGGCGCAACCCGCTCCCGGCGAGGAGCCCCACGGCGGCGGGTCGAACCTATCGCAAGCTCCTTCGACGCGAGGTCCCGCTCCCCGGATCGGCCCGAGGCTGGATCTCGTCCAGGATGCGCTCGGCGGCAGCGGCGAGCGCGAGGGCCGGCTCCCTGCCGGCTTCGAGGGTGCGGACACCTCCTCGCCCGTCGTAGACGCGCACGATCGGCTCCCTTCGTCTGCCGAGGGCCGCGAGCACCCACGAGCGCTTCACTCAGCCGGCGCCCGCGTCGAGGTCGCCGAGGGCCCGCCGGAGGTCGTGGCGGATCAGCGCGGGCAGGGCAAAGCGCCCGGTGACGAGCCCCAGCGCATGAGAGGCACCGCGTGCGGCGAAGACGCCGCCGCGGGCGGTGATCACCTCGACTCCGGAGCCCGGCGCCGAGGCGAGCAGAGCCGTCACCGGTCGGGTGAGCGCGGCCTCGCCGGCGAGCCAGCCCCCGGAGTCGTCGAGGACCACCGCGGCCCGGATGTCGCTTGAGAGCTCGAGCAGGTAAGCGAGCGCGAGCTGGGGGGTCAGCGCAGCCGTCATGGGCGCCCGCGAGAATACGCCGGTGCCCATCTCCCGGATCGCGTGGCTGCTCACCGTCGTCGCCTGCCTCATCACCGCGGGGCTGCTCTTTCTCTCCAACTACGTGGGCTACGGGTTCGTGGCCGTGGCGATCGCGGGGGCGGCGGCGATCAACCTGCGCTGATCAGCGGTGCGCGCCGCTCGGAGTCGGCGGCTCGACGGGAAGCTCCGTGCCGGGCCGGAGCCGGTCCTCGGGCTCGAGGTGGATGAGCACGTCGGCGCCCGCGAGCCGCCCACGAATCGCGTCCTGAAGCGCGTGGGCGGTCTTGTGCGCCCCTTCGAGCGTGGTTCCCGACCGGAACTGCGCGTGGAGGTCGACGTAGCGTCGCGCCCCGGCCCGGCGGGTGCGGAGGTTGTGGTAGCCCACCACACCGCTGGCACCGAAGGCCAGCAGCTCGTCCCGGATCGCCTCGAGCTCCTCCTCGGGCAGCGCCTCGTCGACGAGCACGCGTCCTGAGCGCATGAGGATGCGCAGACCGGAGACGACGATCGCGACGGCGACGAGCAGAGCCACCGCGGGATCGATCCACGTCGCTCCCGTGAGCTGCACGAGCACGAGGCCGACGAGGACGCCGAGCGACGTGAACGCGTCCGTGCGCAGATGCGCGGAGTCGCCTTCGAGCGCCGCCGACTCCGTCGCCCGCGCCGCGCGCGCCAGCCGCGTGGAGACGACGAAGTTCACCACGGCGGAGATCGCCACGACCGCGATCCCGAAGCCCAGCCTCTCGACGTGGCCGTGGCCGGCCAGACTTCGTACCGCCTGGTAGACGATGATCCCCGACCCGACGAGGATCAGCATGCCCTCGGCCGCGGCGGCGAGGTTCTCGATCTTCTCGTGGCCGTAGCGGTGACCCTCGTCGGCCGGCTCGCCGGCCTTGCGCACGGAGAGGAAGGCCAGCAGGGAGGCCATGAGATCGACGCCCGAGTGCATCGCCTCCGTGAGGATCGAGACCGATCCCGTGAGCGCCCCGGCCACCAGCTTGAGCAGGATCAGGGTGGAGTTCGAGGCGACGGACAGTGCCGCCACCCGCGTCTTGCGCGGTGTGATCGCGGCGCTCATCGCTCGAGCCAGGCGAGCAGCGCGCGCGCCGCGCGACCGCGGTGGGAGATCGCGTCCTTCGCGGCCGGGTCGAGCTCGGCCATGCTGCGGTCGGCGGGCCCCTCGTCGGGAAGGAAGGCGGGGTCGTAGCCGAAACCCTCCGAGCCTCGCGGCCTCGCGGCGAGCGTGCCGGTGCAGCGGCCTTCGAAGAGCTCCTCCCGGCCCGTCGCCGGGTCGACGTAGGCCAGGGCGCACACGTAGGCGAGCGGACTGCCGACCGGGGCCTCCCGCAGGAGCTTGGCGAGGTTCGCGGCGTCCGTCGCCCCCGGTCCGGAGTAGCGGGCGGAGAGCACTCCCGGCGCTCCACCGAGCGCGGCCGCCTCGATGCCGGAGTCATCGGCGATCGCCACTGTGTCGGTGGCCGCCGCCGCCGTGCGCGCCTTGGGGAGCGCGTTCTCGGCGAAGGTCGCCCCGATCTCGGGCGGGAGCTCCACCGCGTCCGGCAGGGGGATCACCCCGTGCGGTGCGAGGAGTCGCCCGAACTCCCGCGCCTTGTGCGCGTTCCGGGTGGCGAGCACGAGCTTCACGCACCCTCGCTCGCGCCCGCCACCGCCTCGAGCTGGGCGGCGCGCAGGCGCGCGATGCCCTCGCCGGCGAGCGCCAGGAGCTCGTCGAGATGCGCGCGCGAGAGCGGCGTGCGCTCGGCGGTGGCCTGCACCTCGATCAGCCCCCCGTCCCCCGTCATGACGACGTTGGCGTCGACCTCGGCGGAGGAGTCCTCGCCGTAGTCGAGGTCGAGCAGCGCGGTGCCCCCGACGATCCCGCACGAGACCGCGGCCAGAGAGCCCGTGAGCGGAAGCGCCTCGAGCTTCTGCTCGGCGAGCAGGCCCCGGCAGGCGAGCTCGAGCGCGACGTAGCCGCCGGTGATCGCCGCGCAGCGCGTGCCCCCGTCGGCCTGGAGCACGTCGCAGTCGATCCATACGGTGCGCTCCCCGAGCGCCCGGAAGTCGACGACGCCGCGCAGGGAGCGTCCGATCAGGCGCTGGATCTCCACCGTGCGCCCGTCGGGACGCCCCTTCGTGACGTCGCGCTGCTTGCGCTGGCCCGTGGAGGCCGGGAGCATCCCGTACTCGGCGGTGACCCATCCCCGCCCCTTGCCCGCCATCCAGCGGGGCACGCTCTCCTCCACCGAGGCGGTGCAGATGACCCGGGTCTCCCCCGCGCACATGAGCACCGAGCCGCTGGCCGCGGGCACGAAACCCGGCTCGATCCGCACCGGCCGCAGCGCGTCCGGCCCACGTCCGTCCGAGCGTGCTCGTTCCGGGCTCACGTCGGCGCTCCCACGCCCAGCTCGACGTGGGCGACATCGCCGAGCGGCATCTGCAGGAAGCGGGTGCCGAGCGCGCGAAAGGCCTCGACGTCCCCCGTGCACTCGAAGCGGTAGTCACCCTCCCCGGCGCGGTCGCTGCCGAGCCCCCGCGCGCCCAGCGCGTGCTCCACGCGCCGCGCGGCCGCGGCCCCCGAGCTCACGAGCTGGACCGCGCGACCGAGGGTGCGCTGCAGCATCGGCGCCACGAGCGGGTAGTGCGTGCACCCGAGGATGACCGTGTCCACGTCGGCCTCACGCAGCGGCGCGCAGTAGGAGCGCACGGTGTCCACCACGCGTTGATCGAAGGGAAAGCCTCCCTGGATGATCGGCGCGAGGTCGGGACAGGGCACCGAGGTGAGCTCCACATGGGGATCGGCGGCGGCCACGGCCCGAGCGTAGGCCCCGCTGCGCACCGTGGTCGGGGTGGCGAGCAGCCCGATCCGCCCGTTGCGGGTGGCCTCCACCGCGAGCTGTGACTCGGGCGCGATGACGCCCACCACGTCGAGGACTCCCTCGAGCCGCTCCTGCAGCGTCTCGAGCGCCGCCGCCGTGGCCGAGTTGCAGGCCACCACGATCAGCTTCGCGCCGCCGTCGAGCAGCCGGTCGGCGATCTCCCGAGCAAAGCCCCGCAGCTCCTCGGGCTCGCGCGAGCCGTAGGGAAAGCGAGCGGTGTCTCCCAGGTAGACGAAGTCCTCGTGGGGAAGCGAGACGAGCAGCTCGTGCAGCACCGTGAGGCCGCCCACGCCCGAGTCGAAGACCGCGATGGGTTGATGAGAAGAGTCGAGCATGCGGGAAGGATGGTGCCAGACCCGGCGGCGAGGCCGGGCCCGGACACCCCCGGCCGCCTCACCCTCAGTGGACGTGCCCGAGCGCGCTCTTGAGCTGCTTGACGATGGCATCGGCGATTCCCGTCGCCCCGAACTTCTGCCCGCGCGTGGCGGCCACCACGCCGGCCAGGATCGCCGCGACGAGCAGGATAAGCGCCACGTACTCGACCGTCCCCTGGCCTTCCTGCTCCGTTCGCGCGCGGACGAGTGCCGCGTGTATGAGCCCCATGAGTGCATATCCCATCTTGCTTGCCTCCTCTCCGCGAAGCACTGGCCTCGACGCCCGCCGGCTCCGCGGCCGCGGTCGGGCATGCCGGCCAGTCTCCGCGCGGCGGAGTGACAGAACCAGACGACGGTGTGACAAGAGCGCGGCGGCCGCGCGCCGAAATACCCTTGCGCCCAGCCCGACCGTGCGCGCCCTCGTCATCTCCAACATGCCGGCCTCACCCGAGAACCCCGGGCGGGGCTCCTTCGTACGCGACCAGGTCCGCGCGCTGCGCGCACTCGGACACGACGTCGAGCTCTTCGCCTTCGCCCCCGGCGGAGCACGCGCCTACGCCCGCGCCGCGCGCACGCTCCGCGCGCGCTACGCGCACGAGCGCTTCGATGTCGTCCACTCCCACTTCGGGCTCACCGCCTGGCCGGCCTTCGCCGTGCGGGCCGGCGTGCGCGCGCTCACCCTGCACGGCACCGATCTGAGCCACCCCCGGTCAGGACCGATCACGCGCGCGGCGCTGCCCCTCATCGGCCTGCCGGCCACGGTCTCCGCCTCGCTCGCACGGCGCCTTCCCGGCGCGGGGCGCCGGCGGCGCGTCGCGGTGTTGCCGTGCGGCGTCGACCTCGAGCGCTTCCGGCCCGTCCCGCGCGCGGAGGCGCGGCGCGCGCTCGCGCTCGACCCCGCGGCTGCCTTCGTGCTCTTTCCCGCCGACCCCGCCCGCCCCGAGAAGCGGGTGGATCGAGCGCGCGCGGTCGCCGCCGGCACGGAGCTCGTCACACTCGGGCACGCGCATCCCGACGAGGTAGCGCTGTGGATGAACGCCGCCAACGCCGTGCTCATCCCCTCCGAGCGGGAGGGCTTCGGGCTTGCCGCGCTGGAGGCTCTCGCCTGCGAGGTGCCCGTGCTCGCCACGCCGGTCGGCATCGCCCCGCTCGCGCTGCAGGGGATCCGCGGCGCGCACTGCGGAGCCTTCGCGGAGGCGGAGTGGCGCGCGGCGCTCGCTCCTCACCTCGCCGATCCCGACCCGCGCGTGCCCGGCCGCGCCCGCGCCGAGCTCTTCTCCTCCGAACGCATGGCCGCGCGCGTCGCCGCGGCGTGGAGCGAGCTCGTCCCCCCGCCGGCCGGCGGGGGGCTCACACCGCGCTGAGCACCGGCCAGCGAGCGGCAAGCCCCGCGGCCGCGCGGCGGGCGAGCGGATGCACCGCGAGCCCGGGATCGGCGGCCCCGGGCTCGGGGGCGCCGAGCGCCTCGAGCGTCGCACGGACCGAGGAGGCGAGCGAGCCGAGCTCGTAGCCACCCTCGAGCACCGCACCGATCGGCGCGCCGAGCCCGGCCGCCAGGCGCCGCAGCGATCCGGCCATCGCGCCGAATCCCCGCTCGCTCACCTCACAGCTCCCGAGTGGATCGGCGGCGTGGGCGTCGAACCCCGCCGAGATGAGCACGAGCTCGGGAGAGAAGTCCCAGGCGAGCGGAACGACGACGTGCTCGAGCAGCGAGCACCACGTCTCATCGCCCGACCCGCCGGGCACCGGAAGGTTGACCGTGTAGCCGGCGCCCGCCCCGCTTCCCATATCGGCGAACGGTCCCGTGCCCGGGTAGAGCGGGCTCTGGTGGATCGAGACGAAGAGCACTTCGGGTGAGGCGTGAAAGATGTCGTTCGTGCCGTTGCCGTGGTGCACGTCCCAGTCGAGGACGAGCACCCGCGCGAGGCCGTGCGCGTCGAGCGCGTGCTGCGCGGCGACCGCGACGTGGTTGAGAAAGCAGAAGCCCATCGCCCGGGCGGCGTCAGCGTGGTGCCCCGGCGGTCGGTGAGCGCTGAACGCCGCGGGCGCGCTTCGGGCCAGCAGGGCGTCCACGAGCGCCATCGCCCCGCCCGCACCGTGCAGGGCGGCCTTCCACGTCTCGGCGCTCGCCTGGGTGTCGGCGTCGATCGCTCCTCCGCCGGCGGCGCACAGCGCCTCGAGCGCGGCGAGGTAGCGCGGGGAGTGCACGGCCTCGAGCGCCGTGCGGGTGGCCGGCGCGGAGGACGCGCGCTGCCAGCCCAGCCAGTCGTGCGCGCCGAGCTCGCGCTCGATCGCCTCCATGCGCGCGGCGCGCTCGGGGTGAGGACCGGGATCATGCTCCGAGGACGAGGGGTGGGAGAGGTAGAGCGGCGCGCCGATGCCGGTACGGTAGTCCGCGGCGGCATGGACCCCGACCCCCCAGCGATGAGCGCCGACGTGGCGGTGGTGGGAGCGGGCGCGGCCGGCCTCTACGCCGCGCTGTGCGCCGGGCGGGCCGGAGCGCGCGTGGTGCTCGTTTCTGCCACCCCGCTGGCGCAGTCGGCCAGCTACTGGGCCCAGGGGGGGCTCGCCGCCGCCCTCGCGCCCGAGGACTCCCCCGAGCGCCACCTCGAGGACACGCTGCGCGCCGGTCGCGGCGCGGTCCGCGCCTCGCTCGCGCGCACGTTTTGCTCCGAGGCGCCCGCCGCCGTGGAGGATCTGGTCCGGCTCGGCGTGGCCTTCGACGCCGACGGACAGGGCAAGCTCGCGCTCGGCCTCGAGGGCGGACACACGCGGCGCCGCGTCGTGCACGCGGGCGGAAGCGCCACCGGCCGCCGGGTGACCCGCGCGCTCTCGGCGCTCGTGGCCGAGCACGAGTCGATCGAGGTGCTCGAGCGCCGGCGCGCGAGCGCCCTGCTCGTGGCCGGCGAGCGCTGCGTCGGGCTCGCGTGCGACGACGGGCGCGAGGTCGCCACGCGCGCCGTCGTGCTCGCCACGGGCGGAGCGGCGGCGCTGTGGTCGCGCACGACGAACCCGCCCGGGGCCACCGGCGCGGGGTTGAGCCTCGCCTACGCCGCCGGCGCCGCACTCGCCGACCTCGAGCTCGTCCAGTTCCATCCCACCGCGGTGGCGACGGGAAGCGACCCGGACCGCGAGCGCCGGCGGATCGACGGGTTCCTGGTGACCGAGGCCGTTCGCGGCGAGGGCGCGCGAATCCTCGATGCCGACGGCCGCCGGTTCGTCGACGAGCTCGCGCCGCGTGACGAGGTGGCGCGTGCGATCCGGGAGCGGATGCGCGACGCCCATCGCTCCGCGGTGGGGCTCGACATGCGCGAGGTCGAGCTCGACCTGTTCCCCAACGTGGTGCGCGCGCTGCGCGAGGCGGGGATCGACCCGGCCCTCGAGCTCGTTCCCGTCGCGCCGGCCGCGCACTACGTGATGGGCGGGATCGCGACAGACGACGCCGGGCGCTCGAGCGTGCCCGGCCTCTTCGCCGTCGGGGAGTGCGCGTGCACCGGCCTGCACGGGGCGAACCGCCTGGCTTCGAACTCCCTCTCGGAGTGCTTCGTGTTCGGCGCGCGCGCCGCGCTGGCGGCGTTGGATGAGCCGGCGTCCCCGGAGGCGGGGCATGCGGCGCACGTGGCGCCCGAGGCGGCGCCCACGGCGGCCAGCCGTGCGGCGTTGTGGGCCCACGCCGGTCTCGAGCGCGACGCCCCGGGACTGCGAGAGCTCGACGGCGATCCCCATCCCCTGGTGCGGCTGATCGCGCGCGGCGCGCTGGCGCGGCAGGAGAGCCGCGGCGCTCACCGCCGCCGCGACTTTCCGGCGCTCGATCCGGCCCTCGACGGCTGCCACGCGGTGATCTCCTCCGCCGCCGGATCCGCTTGGGCGCGGTGGGAGTGACCGCCGTTGCGCTTAACCCGCAGTTAATCCGGGTCCCCGCGCGAATACACAGAGGTCGGCCATATTTCCCGTGCGCCGTGTGGGAGCGGCGGACGGCACCAAGAGGAGGGACCACGCTTCGATGTATCAGTTCAGTCGCGCCATCTATCGGGAGCTCGCCGGGGAGATCACGCCGACTCCGCTCGGCTCGAGGGAAGACTCCAACCATGAGCGCGTGCTGCGCGCCTGCGAGACGGCGGTCGAGCGTCTGGCCAACGACCGCCACTACTTCGCCCGACCGGCGCGCACGCTCTTCTCCGACGTGCGCTCCTACTTCCCGATGAGCGCGCAGCACCGGGTGCTGCGCGTGATCGAGCGCTACCTGGCGTGCGCCGACGCCTTCCTCGCCGAGCAGCCTCAGACCGGGTATGACCTCGAGGGCAACCCGCTGCAGTGCCGGGCGACGACCCGCAAGGGCACGCCCTGCCAGCGCATGCCGCTTCCTCACAACGGCTACTGCCCCTCGCACCAGCACCTCGCCGAGACCGAGCAGCCCGCGCCGCTGCGGGTCGCGGCGATCGCCGCCTAGTCCGAGCGCCAAGCACGCGCCGCGCTCGCGCGACGCCGGCGCGAGCTGGGATACGGTGCGCGCATGCTCCTCGGCGTCGACGTCGGTGGCACGTTCACCGACGCGGTGCTCCTCTGGGAGGGTGGGCTCGTCACCGCCAAGGCACCCACCACGCCAGAGGACCAGTCCGAGGGGGTCCTGAGCGCCGTGCGCACGGCGCTCGAGCGCGCCGGGCGCCCGGCCTCGGAGGTGGAGGGCTTCGCACATGGGATGACGGTGGCCACCAACGCCCTGCTCGAGGGGGAGGGCGCGCGGACCGCGCTCGTGACCACGGCGGGCTTCGAGGACCTCGTGGAGCTGGGACGCCAGGCGCGCGCGGATCTGTACCGGCTCTGCGCCGCCCGGCCCGCGCCGCTCGTGCCTCCCGAGCGGCGCTTCGGGGCGCCCGAGCGGATGACGCCCGACGGTCCTCTGATCGCGCTCTCCGAGGAGGCCGCGCGGGCGCTCGCGGCCCGCGTCCTCGCCGAGTCAGACCCCGAGGCCGTCGCCGTGGTGCTCCTGCACTCCTACCGCCATCCCGCCCACGAGCGCGCGGTGGGCGCGGCGCTGTGCGCCGCCCGCCCCGGCCTGCACGTATCGCTCTCCCACGAGCTCGTCGGGACCTTCCGCGAGTACGAGCGCGCCGCCACCACGGAGATCGACGCCGCCCTCTCCCCTCTGCTCGGCTCCTACCTGCGCCGGCTGGTCGAGCGCGCCCGCAGCGCGGAGCTGCCCGAGCCGCAGATCATGCAGAGCAACGGTGGCCTGATCGACGCCGCAGCGGCGGCCGAGCATGCCGCGCTGACGGTCCTCTCCGGCCCCGCGGCCGGCGCGGCGGGGGCCGCCTTCGCGGCCCGTGCCGCCGGGGTGGAGGACGCGCTGTGCTTCGACATGGGCGGTACCTCCTGCGACGTGTGCGTCGTCGAGGGCGGCCGCGTGCGCGAGACCGCCGGGCGCGAGGTGGGCGAGCGGCCGCTTGCCCTGCCGATGCTCGACGTCCACACGGTGGGCGCGGGCGGCGGCTCGATCGCCTGGCGCGACGCGGGCGGCGCCCTGCGGGTGGGGCCGCGCTCGGCCGGCGCCGAGCCCGGCCCCGCGTGCTACGGGCGCGGAGGCGAGGAGCCGACGGTGACCGACGCCAACCTCCTCCTCGGTCTGCTTCCCGCGGGCGGCTCGCTGGCCGGAGGCGTCGCGCTCGATGCGGAGGCGGCGCGCCGCGCGGTGGGCGCCCTGGCTCACGCGCTCGGCCTCGAGCTCGAGGACTGCGCGAGCGGGATCGCTCGCGTGGCGGCCGCGGAGATGGTGCGCGCCCTGCGCGTGATGACCGTGGAGCGCGGCGTCGACCCGCGCGAGTTCTCGCTTCTCGCCTTCGGCGGCGCCGGCGGCCTGCACGCCACGGCGATCGCCGAGGAGCTCGGCATCGGGACCGTGCTCTGCCCCCGCGCGGGCGGGGTGCTCGCCGCGCTCGGGCTCGTGGTCTCGCCGCGGCGGCGCGACGTGCAGCGCAGCGTGCTGCTCGCCCGAGAGGACTTGAGCACCGAGGCGATCGCCGCGGTCGCCCGCGAGCTGGCCGCGCAGGCGCGTGGCGCGCTCGGGGACCCGGACGCCCCGGTTCGCATCGAGCACGAGGCGCGCTACCGCGGCCAGGCGTTCGAGCTGACGCTCTCCGGCGAGGAGGCGGCCACCGCGCCGGCCCTGCGCGAGGCGTTCGCCGCCGCCCACGAGGAGCGCTACGGCTACCGGGACGAGGACGGGGAGGTCGAGCTCGTCACCGTCCGCGCGAGCGCGACGGGCCCCGGGCCTCGGGTCGAGCTCATCGGCCAAGTTGCCTCGACCGTGGAAGGCTCCACCCGCACGGTGGTGCTCGCCGGGCGACGGCAGGAGGCGACCGTGTGGCGCGGCGCCCTTGCGCCCGGCGCGCGCATCGAGGGTCCGGCGATCTGCGAGCTGCCCGAGGCGACGCTCGCCGTGCCGCCCGGGTGGAGCGGCGCGGTCGACGAGACCGGAACGGTCGTCCTCGCCCGAGAAGCGCACCGGGAGCGAGGATGAGAGCGCCGCCGGTCGATCCCGTCGAGCTCCAGGTGATCCTCGGCGCCCTGCGCGCCGCGTGCGAGGAGATGGGCGCCGTGCTCATCCGCGCGGCGCACTCCGCGAACATCAAGGAGCGCCGCGACGCCTCCTGCGCGCTCTTCGACGCCGAGGGCCGGATGATCATGCAGGCTGAGCACATCCCCGTCCACCTCGGGGCCATGCCCGCCGCGGTGGCCGCGGTGCGCGGGGAGGAGCAGCGCCCCGAGCGCACCTGGATCCTCAACGACCCGTTCGCGGGAGGAACCCACCTCCCCGACATCACGCTGATCACGCCGGTGTTCGCTTCGAGCGAGCTCATCGGCTTCGCCGCCTGCCGCGCCCACCACGCCGACGTGGGCGGCGCCACGCCGGGCTCCATGCCCGCCGACTCGACATCGCTCGCCGAGGAGGGCGTGCTGATCTCACCCCAGCTCCTCGACGCCGACACGCTCGAGGAGCTCGTGAGCCGGATGCGCCAGCCCGCGCAACGGCGGGCGGACCTGCGCGCCCAGCTTGCCGCCAACCGGGCGGGGATCGCGCGTCTGCGCGAGCTCGCCGAGCGCGTTGGCCCGGAGCGACTCGAGCGGGCCACGGGGGAGGTCCGCGCCTACGCCGAGCGGCGCACCCGTGCCTGCCTCGCCGCGTTACGCGACGGCACGCGCAGCGCCCGTGACGTGCTCGAAGCGAGGGAGGGCGATCTCGAGCTCCGCCTCGAGGCCACGATCCGGGGCGATGAGCTGCTGCTCGACTTCACGGGCAGCGCGCCGCAGCACGCGGGCAACCTGAACTGCCCGCTCGCGGTCACGCAGTCGGCCTGCTACTTCGCGCTGCGGGTGCTCACCGACCCCGACATCCCGCCCTCGGCCGGCGCCTACGTGCCCATCGAGGTCAGAGCTCCCGCGGGCTCGCTCCTGAACGCCCGCCCGCCCGCCGCCGTGGTGGCGGGCAACGTCGAGACCTCCTCACGGGTCGCCGACCTCGTGCTCGCCGCGTTCGGCCGAGCGCTAGGTCAGGGGACGATGAACAACCTCACGCTCGGCTCCTCGGACTTCACCTACTACGAGACGCTCGGCGGCGGCCAGGGCGCCTGCCCCGAAGCCGACGGGCCGACCGGGGTGCACGTGGCCATGAGCAACACGCTGAACACTCCGATCGAGGCGCTCGAGCTCGAGCTGCCGTTGCGCGTGAGCGAGTACGCGGTGCGCCGGGGCTCCGGCGGCTGGGGGGCGCGCCGGAGCGGCGGCGACGGGGTGGTGCGCGAGCTCGAGGCGCTCGCCCCGATGGACTTCTCCCTGCTCACCGAGCGCCGGCGCCACGCTCCGCCCGGCGCGGCGGGTGGTCGGCCGGGCGCGCGCGGGCGCAACCTCCTCGACGGCGAGCCGCTGGCGCCCAAGGCGCGCGGCCGGCTCGAGCCCGGGCAGCGGCTGCGGATCGAGACCCCAGGCGGCGGCGGCCTCGGCACGGACGGCGACTCGGCCGGCGCAGGCCCTGCTCCCTGACCCCACGGTGGCAAAGAAGCGCCGAATTTGCAGCCCTATTTGGGATTTAGGGCGCCTTGACATAGAATCGCCGCCGCTGCCGCGCCAGGGGAAGTGCTCCGCGCGGCGCTCGTCCACGTAAGCCACCGCCGTACCCAAACCACCTATGCCGATCGCATTCAAAGAGTGGGCCGTGACCGTGCGCGCCCTCGCCGAAGGGGAGCAGCTCCTCACCCTGCGCAAGGGAGGGATTCGCGAGTCGGGCAAGCACTTCAAGCTCGAGCACGAGCGCTTCTTCCTCTATCCCACCTTCGACCACCAGCGCTTTGACCTGGTGCGCGAGTCTCACCAGCCCGAGCTGCAGCGCGCGCTCGAAGAGGGAGTCTGGGCCGAGGGCGAGCCCCCGGCCCGCGCGCTCACCGTGGACGGGGGGATCCCCCAGCCCGATCGGGTGCGCATCCGCGCCTGGGCCGAGGTGGCCGCTCACTTCACGATCACCGAGCGGCGCTGCGTCGACGCCCTCTCCCCCTTCTACGTGTGGACCCCGGACTACGCCGAGAAGCGCCTGGCCTGGAAGCGCCGCCATCCCCTCCACGTGATCCTGCTGCGGACCTACCGCATCCCGCGGCCCGTGACCGTCAAGGTCCGCGACGAGTACGGCGGCTGTCGCTCCTGGCTCGAGATCACGCGAGACCTACCGTTCGAGGGAACGCCCGTGCTCTCCGACGAGGAGTTCGACCGGGCCACGGAGGAGATCGGCGCGATCGCCTCCGGTCGCACTCCCGCGCTCGCCTGAGCGCGCTCAGCGCGGTTCTCCGGCCGCTCTCGTGCTCCGGCTGCTCTCGCGCGCCCGTCGGGTGCTGTGGATCGGCATCGGTGGGGGCGGCGACGTCGTCGGAGCGCTCGCCGGCGCCGAGCTTGGGGACCGGCTCGGCATCCCCTCCGTCGTGGGAGGCACGACCTGGGAGCGGCGCCCGATCGACCCGGAGCCCGGTCCGCGGAGCCTCGAGGAGGTAAGCGGCGCCCGACGCCTCGGCGCGACCGTGGCGCTCGCCGGTCCCGAGACCCGCGGACCGGGGGGCTTTGCCTTCGCCGAGTCCCACATGTCGCGATTCCTCGGCGAGCCGACGCTGCTCATCGACCCCGGCCCGGGTCCGGCGGAGGTGGGCAACGGCCTCGCCCACGCCGCCGGCGCGCTCGGGTGTGATCTCGTGGTGCTCCTCGACGTCGGGGGGGACGCGCTGGCCCACGGGAACGAGGCCGGCCTGGCCAGCCCGCTCTGTGACGCGGTGATGCTCGCCGCCGCGCCTCGCCTAGCCTCGCACGGGGTGCGCACGATCGGCGCCGTGCTCGGAGCCGGCTGCGACGGCGAGCTCGAGCCGCGCGAGGTGCTCGAGCGCCTCGCCGAGGTGGCCGCCGCGGGCGGCTCGCTCGGCGCCTGGGGGATCGATCCCCCGGCTGCCGAGCGCCTCGAGCGAGCGGTGCGCGAGGTGCCCACCGAGGCGAGCGCGCAGGTGGTGGCCTGCGCGCGCGGAGCGCTCGGGGTCGCCTCCATCCGCGGCGGCGCCCGAACCGTGGAGCGCTCGCCGCTGGGCGCCGTGCTCTTCGGCTTCGAGCCCGCGGCGGCGCTCGCCTCGGCGGCGCGGCTGGCCGACGCGGTGCGCGGCGCCGAGTCGCTCCTCGACGCTCAGGAGATCCTGAACCGTCGCGGCGTTCGCACCGAGCTCGACCGCGAGCGAGAGGTTCCGGCGCACGCCGCGCCTGAAAGCGGTTAGGCTCCCGCGATGCCTTCTCTCCGGGTCGTTTTCGCGCTTCTGGTCTCCCTCGCGGCGCTCGCCCTCGCCGTTCCCGTCGCCTCTGCGGCCCCGACCCCCGAGCCCTTCGGAAAGAACGACTTCGGAGGCTTTCGCAACATCCTGCCGCCCGGAACGAACGGCCGCGACAACGCCGCCGAGCTCGGGGCCTTCCTGACCAACAAGACGCGGCCGGCCCACAACGACGACCAGCTCGGGATGTACCGCGACCTGATCTTCGCTGCCCCTCGTCTGCGCTCCGGAGACATCCCGCGCTTCTTCAAGGACGCCACCTTCGGCGTCCCGGCCGGCCAGACGGAGAGCACGATCTCGCCGCGGGCAGACGTGACGATCATCCGCGACAAGGCCTTCGGGGTCCCCCACATCTACGGCTCCACGCGCGCGGGCGCGATGTTCGGCGAGGGCTACGCCGCCGCCCAGGACCGTCTGTTCTTCATCGACGTCCTGCGCCACGCCGGCCGCGCCGAGCTCTCCTCCTTCGTCGGCGGCGCCGCCGGCAACCGGGCGATGGACCAGAGTGTGTGGCAGAACGCGCCGTACACGGAGCCCGACCTGCAGACCCAGATCGACCGCTTCCCGCTGCTCTACGGGGCGCAGGGGCGCCAGCTGAGCAAGGATCTCGAGGACTACGTCGCGGGCATCAACGCCTACATCACCCAGGCGAAGGGCAATCCATTCCTCATGCCCGCCGAGTACGCGGCGATCAACCGTCCCCAGGGACCGGATCCGTGGAAGGGCACCGACGTGATCGCCACCGCGGCGCTGATCGGGGGCATCTTCGGCAAGGGCGGCGGAGCGGAGCTCTCCTGGGGCCAGCTCCAGCAGAACCTGCAGCGGCGCTTCGGCGCCCGGCGCGGGGCGGCGGCCTTCCTCGACTTCCGCTCCCCCGACGATCCCGAGGCGCCCACGACCGAGCGCGGCCGGCGCTTCCCCTACCGGACCATCCCGCGCCGTGCGGCCCGCGGCAGCGTGGCGCTGCCCGACCGCGGCTCGGTGCGCCGCGCGAACGTCGTGGCAGCGAGCTCGGGTTCGGCGGGGGCATCCGCCGGCGGGTCCTCCGGAAGCCCGGGGCTGCCCGTTCTGCGCGGCCTTCCCGGCATGCTCGCCCTTCCCCGCTCGGAGTCCAACGCCCTCCTCGTCTCGGCGCGCAAGTCGCGCTCGGGTCATCCCGAGGTGGTGTTCGGTCCGCAGGTCGGCTACTTCTCCCCCGAGGTCCTCATGGAGCAGGACGTCCACGCACCGACCATAGATGCGAACGGCTCGGCCTTCCCGGGGACCAACCTGTACACCCAGCTCGGCCGCGGGCGCGACTACGCGTGGAGCGCCACCTCGGCCGGTCAGGACATCGTGGACACCTTCGCCCTCGACCTCTGCGACCCGAGCGGGCGCCGTCCCCGCCCGGATTCGACCTTCTACCGCTTCCGCGGCCGCTGCGAGCCGATGGAGATGGTGCGGCGCACGAACTCCTACTCCCCCAACGCCGCCGACCAGACCCCGCCGGGATCGGAGACCCTGATCACCGCGCGGACGAAGATGGGCCTCGTCATCGCTCGCGGGCGCCTGCACGGACGGCCCGTGGCCTACACCTCGCTGCGTTCGACCTACTTCCACGAGGTCGACTCCGCGCGCGGGTTCTCTGACTTCAACGACCCGGCGAAGATGCGCAACCCGCGCGCCTTCCAGCGCGCCGCGTCGAAGATCGGCTTCACCTTCAACTGGTTCTACACCGACGACAAGCACATCGCCTACTTCAACTCCGGGACCAACCCGGTGCGGGCCTCGGGCACGAACCCGCTGTTTCCCGTGCGCGCGCGCTTCGAGTGGCGCCACTACAACCCCGGTCTGAACACCTCCGCCGTCACGCCGTTCTCCCAGCACCCGCAGGCGATCGACCAAGACCTCCTCACGAGCTGGAACAACAAGCAGGCGCCGGGCTACAACGCGCCCGACACCGACGCGACCTATACGCCGATCTACCGCTCTCAGTCGCTCGACGAGCGCCTCCGGCGCCTCACCAGCGGACGGCGCAAGGCCTCGCTGGTCGACGTGGTCAACGCCATGGAGGACGCGGGCACGGTTGACCTGCGCGGAAGCCAGGTGCTGCCCTACGTGCTGCGGGTGCTCGGCCATCCGCGCGACCGCGCGCTGCGCAGCGCGGTCGCGACGCTCAGGGCCTGGACCCACCGGGGCGCGCACCGGCGCGACTTCAACCGCGACGGCCGCTACGACCAGGCCGCCGCGGTGCGGATCATGGACGCGTGGTGGCCCCGGCTGGTTCGCGCCGACTTCGGCTCGAGCCTCGGTGGATCGCTCCTCTCCCAGCTCGAGAACATCGACCCGATCGACAACCCGCCCCACAACGGCGGGGACCGCCTCGGCTCCGCCTACGACGTGGGCTTCTACGGCCACGTGCAGAAGGATCTGCGCCGGGTGCTCCGGCTTCGCGAGCGCGGGCGCTACTCGCGCGTCTACTGCGGCCGAGGGAACCTGCGCCGCTGCCGGGCCGACCTGGCCTCCTCGCTGCGCGCCGCGCTGCGCGAGCCCGCGACGCAGACCTATCCGGCCGACCCCCCCGACTGCCAGGCGGGCGACCAGCCGTGCTACGACAAGATCCGCTTCCGCCCGCTCGGAGCGATCTCCCAGCCTCTAATCCCCTGGATCAACCGGCCCACCTTCCAGCAGGTGGTCGAGATCCGCGGGCACGGCCCTCGCTGAGCGCAGCGCCTCGCGCCCGACGATGGCGTGGGTCGAGTCCGTCTCGCCGTCGTTCCGCGCGCGGCACGACGCGCGCGACGCCGACGACGCCGCCCGTGTGCTCGAGTCCCTCGAGCACACGCGTGAGCACCTCGACCGTCTCTTCGCGCGGACGGTCGCCGATCTCACCGTGGTCCTCCATCGCTCCGAGGCCCAGCTCTGCTTCGCCCAGCCGCTGCTACCGCTCTCGCGCCGGCTGACGGCGCCGGCGGCGCGTCGCTACCACGTCGGCGCCGTCGGCGCCCGCGAGCTGCACGTGCTGGCGCCGATCGCGCTGCGTCGGCGCGCCTCGGGCGTGCCCGGCTCGCGCGAGATGCTCGCGCTGGCCCCCGCCGCGCTCTACGCCCGCCGGGTGCTCGCCGAGAACAGCTCGGCCCTGCCTCCTCCCGTGCGCCCCGGACGGGTCGTGCGGGCGTTGCGTTGGGCGTGGCTCGTCGAGGGCGCGGCGCGTTTCCTGGCGGGCCAGACCGCCCACGCGCGGCCCGCGATCGCCCGCCGGCTGCGCGAGGGGCCTCGGCCCGCCTTTCCTCCCGTGCGCGCCGATGCGGCGCTCCTCGGTGGCACGCTCGTCGACCTCCTCGCCCGCGAGGCGGGCGTGCCTGCGGTGGTGCGACTCACCGAGCGCCTACACCCTGAAGGCCCGCGCGCAGCGCTCGTCGAGGCGTTCGGCGGGCGCCCGCTCCAGCGCACGGAAGATGCCTGGCGCTCGCATCTTGCGCGCTGGGCGGAGGAGCCCGCGCGGCGGGCGGCCAGCGCCGTAAGAGGCTAGACGAGCAGCTCGGTCCCGATCCAGGCGATGACCGCGACGAGCGCGACGCCCACGAGCAGGCCGAGGAGGATCCGCAGCGGCGCGTGGGGTCCGGCGCCGGAGACGAGGCTCGGGCCGAGCTCTGACTCGAGCAGTACCTCGCGCGCCGTCGCGACCCCCGTCGCGGGCACGAGGACGTCGCGGGGACCGGCCGCGAGGAAATCCGGGACGTCGAAGCCCGCCGAGCGCTTGAGCATGCTCGGAACGCCCTCCTCGAGGAGCAGGCCCTGGAGGAACTCACCCTCGGCCTGGTTGCGCGCCGCGGCTACGCGCACGAGCTCTCCCTCCGCGAGCTGCGGCTTGATCTTGCGCGCGCGCTCGCGCGCCTCACTCGCCGGCTCGCTCTCGGCGGTCCGGGCGCCCGCGTAGACGAGCGGCATCGAGCAGCGGGGGCAGAAGCGCTCCTCGAGACGGTGCGTCGTGGCGCAGCTCGGGCAGACGAGCGGCTCGGAGACCATGCCCACCCGCCCGCCGTCCTACTCCACGATGAGCTCGGCGTCTTGGACATCGCCCTCCCGGATGGAGAACGCCCGCACGTCGGGCTCCTCGCCGGCGACCCCGACGATCAGATAGGTCGCGTCGGGGTGGAAGGCGAGGTTGATGTCGGTCTGCGACGGGTACGGCGCGCTGCGGGTGTGGGAGTGGTAGATCGCCCCGAGCTCCCACCCCTCGCCGTCGATCGCCATCTCGATCCGATACTGGTCGTGCGGCTCGACCTCGTAGCGCAGCGGGCTCGCCGCGGCGTTGACCGCGCGGTAGAGCTTGACCGCCCGGCCGTCCTCCGCGGCGATCATCCCGCAACACTCGTTCGGCGCCTCCTCGCGCGCGTGGGAGATCATCTCCGCGTAGAGATCGGGGGCGATCCGCATGGGGCAGGCGAGGCTACCAGCCGCCATTGGCCGCTCCGCGGCGGCCGCCGAAGCTCAGGACTTCAGCTGCTGTGAGAAGTCCTCGTCGTCGTCGTGCTTGCCCGCGCCGGAGATCGAGTCCTTGAACTCGCGCATGCCATGACCGATGGAACGGCCCACTTCGGGCAGCTTCTTGGGTCCGAGCACGACGAGCGCGATGACGAGCACGAGCACGATCTCCATGGGGCCGATCTGAGGTCCGAACATGGTTGAGGCTCCTTGCTACTTGACGACGACGGTGCCCTGCATGAAGGCATGGTAGACGCAGAGGTATTTGTAGGTTCCGGGCTTCTTGAAGCTGACGGCCTTCGACTGGCCCTTGTTGAGGGTGTTCGTGTCGAACACCCGCGGCTCGGCATCGGAGCTGGCGGTGTGCCGGTCGGAGTCCGTGTTGGTCCAGGTGACGGTGCCGCCGGCCTTGACCGTGATGCTGGCCGGCATGAACTTGTAGGAGGCGATCGTGACCTTCGCGGCGGCCTCCGCGGGGCCTCCCCCGCCGGAGGACGCGCCCGCCTGCGGCGCCGCGCCGCCCTGCGAGGAGGATCCGCCGCTCGAGCTCTTGCCGCAGGCGCCGAGCGCCAGCGCGCTCAGCGCGAGCAGGGCCAGCAGAAGGAGGGGTCTCAGCCCGCGGGGGCTCATCGCGGGGCCTTTCCGACTTCGAAGGCGTCGGGCACGGGCGGTCGCTTGACCGCGGTACGAAGCACGACGAGGTGCTGGCCCTCGTTGGCCATGATCTGCGCTCCAGTCTTGAGTAGGCGAGCGTCCTTGAGCTTGCGCTGCGCTTCGTGGTAGGCGGCTACCCCTACGCCCTCGAGCTCGATCGCGTAGAGCGCGATGTCCTTCTGGCTGCGCACCTTGAGGAGGGGGCGCAGGAGGGGATCGGCCCGCAGGCTGGTGAGCGCGGGCGGCACGCCTCCGCCGCCCATGCCCTGCAGGGCCGTGGTGAGCCCGTCGCGGTGGGCCTCTTCGTGGGTCTTGAAGAGCCGAGCGACCTGGGTCGTCTTTGAGTCCAGCTTGCCGCTCTTCAGCGCAGCCCCGTAGGCGAAGACTGCCACCTGCTCGAGATGGATCGCCGCCTTGAGGATCTGCACGTCGTCCGTGGCCTGCGCGAACGCGTTGCGCGCGCGGAGCAGAAGCGGGACGGTGGAGGCCGCCATCACGGTCGATCCGACCACGAGGCCGCCGCGGAGCATGTCGCGCCGAGTGCGCTCGTACTCGACGATCACCGCGGTGTCGACGTCGGCGTCGTCACGGACGACGATGCCGTGCTCGCGCCGCGTCACGCCGCCGCCCCCGCCACGAAGGGGCTCGGAACCGGAGGCATCCCGAGCGCGGTGCGCAGCACGGCGATGTGCTCGGCCTCGTTCGTGGCGATGGAAGCGGCCGTGGCGCGCAGCTCGGGGCTCGCGAGCTGGGGTATCGCGCCGACGTAGGCCTGCACCGCCACGTTCTCGATCATGTCGGCGAGCTTCAGCACGTCGGTCTGCGTCTTGGGGGCGCCGATGTCATAGGAAGCGCTCGCGACGTGCGGCTTGCCCTTCATCGCCTCGATCGCCGCCTGCAGGGCGGCGGCGTGGGCCTGCTCGTGCTTCAGGAAGAGCTTGGCCGCCTTGAGCGAGTCGCCCTTGAGGATCTTGGCCCCCGCGGTGTAGGCGTAGATCGCCTTGTGCTCGAGGTCGAGCGCCTGGTTGAGGATGTCGACATCGCTCCCGCTCTCCTTGTTGGCGCCCGGTGTCCCCGGACCGCCGCTGCCGCCCGAGGACCCCGAGCTCGAGCTCTCGGGCTTGCCGCAGGCAGCGAGGAACATCGCCGAGCCGCCGACGAAGGTGACGCCCGAGGCGCGAAAGAACGCTCGGCGCGAGCGAGGGTCGTGGAGGAGGGAGTCGGTTTCCAAGAGGACAGGCGTCTATGCGCCGGTGGAGCCAGGTCGGATCATGTCACGAGGCCCGCCAAACCGGCGATAGAGCTACCACCACACGGTCGACTCGAGCTTCTCCACCTCGTCGACCGGCAGGGTGTAGAGGCCTGAGGAGAGGTACTTCCAGCCGTCGTCGCACACGAGGAAGACGACGTTGCCCTCGTCGAGCTCCCCGGCGATCCGGACGGCCACGCGGGCGATCGCGCCCGAGGAGACTCCCGCGAAGATGCCCTCCTCCTCGAGGAGCTTGCGGGTCCAGACGATCGCGTCGCGGTTGGTGACGAAGATCTTGCGGTCGAGCAGCTCGAGGTCGATGATCGGCGGGATGAAGCCGTCGTCGAGCGAGCGGAGTCCCTGCACGGGCTCTCCCTGCCTGGGCTCGGCGGCGACGATCTTCACGCCCTCGCCGAGCTCCTCCTTGAGCCGGCGGCCGTTGCCCATGAGCGTGCCGCCGGTGCCCAGTCCCGCGACGAACGCCGCGATGTCGTCGAGCTCCTCGAGGATCTCGAGCGCCGTGCCGTTGTAGTGGGCGGCCGGGTTGGCGGCGTTTCCGTACTGGTAGGGCATGTAGTACGAGGCGTCGGACGCGGCCATCTCCAGCGCCATCTCCACGGCGCCGTTGGAGCCCTTCGAGCCCGGGGAGTACACGATCTCGGCGCCGTACATCTTCAGGAGCTGCGTGCGCTCGGGCGTGACGTTGTCGGGCATGACCACCTTGAGCGGATAGCCCTTGCGGGAGCAGATCATCGCCAGGGAGATGCCGGTGTTGCCCGAGGTCGGCTCGAGGATCGTCTGGCCCGGCCGGATGCGCCCGTGCTCCTCGGCGTCCTCGATCATCGCGCGGGCGACGCGATCCTTGACCGACCCCGTCGGGTTGTGCGACTCGAGCTTGGCCCAGATCCGCACCCCCGGCTTGGGCGAGAGCCGCTTGAGCTCGACGAGCGGCGTGTTGCCGATGGCCTGGACGATGTCGCCGTAGCGACCGCCGCACGGCTTGTTCTCGAGGAACTGCTCGGCCATTGCTTCACGAAGTATAGCTACGGAGGCGAGCGGGTCCAGCCCCCGTCCGCGCGCGCTCCGAAGCGGTAGCTAGGTGACGGCGCCGCCGGCCATCGCCGGCAGGATGACCACCGTGTCGCCCTCGCCCACCGCCGTCTCGAGCCCGTCGAGCACGCGCACGTCCTCGTCGTTCAGGTAGACGTTGACGTAGCGGTTGAGATCGCCACCGTCGGCGAAGATCTGCGACTGGGTCTGAGGATGCTCCTCGGTGAGCGAGTGGAGCACCTCGCCGACCGACGAGCCGGAAGCGGAGACCTCCTTCTCGCCGCCCACGGACGGGCGCAGCACGGGGGGTATGCGAATCGTCGCCATTGGGGCGGGAGCCTACCCGGCACCCGCGCAGAACGCCTCGTAGTCCGGGAAGACGCCCATCTCCTCATGAGCGATGTCCTCGGGCGGGCGCGAGCAGATGGGGCACTCGGGGTCGCGGCGGACCTTGAGCTCGGTGAAGGTGGCGGCCAGCGCTTCGTAGAGGAGCAGGCGACCGACGAGCGGCTCTCCCTCCCCGAGGATCAGCTTGATCACCTCGGTGGCCTGCAGGAGCCCCATCGTCCCGGGCAGCACGCCGAGGACGCCGTTGGCCCCGCAGGAGGGCGCGAGCTCGGGCGGCGGCGGCGTGGGATAGAGGCAGCGATAGCACGGGCCGTCGTAGGGCTTGAAGACCGAGAGCTGGCCGTCGAAGCCGAGGATCGAGGCCGAGACGACGGGGATCTGCAGCCGCACGGACGCATCGTTGACGAGGTAGCGGGTCGGGAAGTTGTCCAGGCCGTCGACCACCACGTCGTAGCCGGGCATGATCTCCATGATGTTCTCCGCGCCGAGGCGGACGTCGTGCTTGACGACCTCCACCCCGGGGTTGATCGCGTGGACGCTCTCCTCGGCCGAGTCGACCTTGCGCTCGCCCACGCGGTCGGTGGTGTGGATCACCTGGCGCTGGAGGTTCGAGAGATCCACCGTGTCGTTGTCGACGATGCCGAGCGTGCCGACCCCGGCCGCGGCGAGGTAGAGCGCCGCGGGGGAGCCGAGGCCCCCCGCGCCGAGCAGGAGCACCTTGGCGTCGAGCAGCTTCTGCTGGCCCTCGGCGCCGACCTCGGGAAGGAGGATGTGGCGCGAGTAGCGGTCGCGCTGCTCGACGGACAGCGTCTTTGGCACCTCGACGGGATAGCCACGGTCCTTCCACAGCGTGATGCCGCCGGTCATCGACTCGACGTGGGTGTAGCCGAGGTCCTCTTGCAGCGTCCGCGCGGCGTAGGCCGAGCGGTTGCCCGAGGCGCAGTAGAGGACGACGTGGGCGTCGCGATCGGGTACGGCGCCCTCGATGCGCGACTCGAGGTAGCCGCGCGGCACGTGCTTGGCGCCGGGAAGCTGGCCGGCGGAGAGCTCGTCGGTCTCGCGCACGTCGACCACGACGGCTCCCCGACCAACGGCTTCGCCGTCGGTGCCCGCCACCTGCTCGCGTACATCGGCCGGATCGACCTCGTGGATACGGCTCTTGACGTCGCGGATGAGCTCTGCGCTCGACGGGCTCATGGGCAAAAGCTCCTAAAGGCGCTCGGGATTCTTGACTTCATAAAGTATAGCGAGCCGCGGTGGCGCGGGCGCGCCGCGAGTCAAGCCCGCGGCGTCTCCTTCCGAAAACGAAAGGGGACGCCCCTCATCCGAGGAGCGCCCCACCTTCCGAGAAGCCCAATGTTTCCCTTGCAAGCCCCGTCAGTGCGCTGTGTTCAAGACGTTGGTGGACCCGCGTGCTCCCGTAGTATCGACCCGGACGAGCCTCTCCCCCATCGGGTCGAGACCCCATCCTGGCGGCGGAGGTGAGGCGCCGCTCCCTGCTCGCGCAGGTGCTCGCGGTCAACGCCCTGCTCGTCGCCGGGACGGTGCTCGTGGCCACGGTCGCCGTCGACCTGCACGTGGGCCAGATCGCCGACGGGCGCGAGCTTGGGGTGCTGGCGCTCGCGCTGCTCGCGACCCTGCTCGGCAACGTCCTGCTGCTGCGCCGCCGCTTCACGCCGCTCGAGGAGATGATCGCCACGATGGAGAGCGCCGACCTGGCCGACTCCACCGCGCGCGTGGCCCTCGGTCGCCGCGGGACCGCGCGCGAGGTCGAGCGCCTGGGCGCCGCGGTCAACCGGATGCTCGTCCGCCTCGAGGCCGAACGCCGGGAGGCCGCCAAGGCCGCCGTCGGGGCGCAGGAGCGCGAGCGCAAGCGGATCGCCCAGGATCTCCACGACGAGGTCAACCAGGCGCTCACCGCGGTGCTGCTGCGCCTCGAGGCGAGCATCCAGATGGCGCCTCCCGAGCTGCACCGCGAGCTTGCCGAGACCAAGCGCCTGGCCACCCAGGCGATGGAGGAGCTCCTCGGCATCGCGCGCCAGCTCCGTCCCACCGTGCTCGACGATCACGGATTGATCCCCGCCCTGCAGACCCAGGTGCGCGACTTCTCTGAGCAGACGCGGGTCCACACGGCCTTCCAGCGCACGGGGCCGATCCCCCGGCTCACGCCCGAGCAGCAGCTCGCGCTCTACCGCGTCACCCAGGAGAGCCTCTCGAACGTCGCCCAGCACGCGGGAGCGACGCGCGTGGAGGTCGAGCTCTCCTTCGTCGGGCGCACGATCCTCCGGGTCTCCGACGACGGCCGCGGGTTCGTCGGGCGACGGGGCGGCGGGCTCGGGCTCTCGGGGATGCGCGAACGGGCGCTGCTCGCCGGCGGAGCCCTCGACATCTACTCCGAGCCGGGCCGCGGCACCCGGGTCGAGCTGAGGATCGGGTAGGAGGAGAGGAGTGCGCATCCTCATCGCCGACGACCACGGCATCGTGCGCAGCGGCATCCGCCTGCTGCTCGAGCGGCACGCCGACCTCGAGGTGGTGGCCGAGGCCGGCGACGGGGTCGAGGCCTTCGAGCGCGCGCTCGCCGAGCGCCCCGACCTCTGCATCCTCGACGTCGCCATGCCGCGCATGACCGGTCTGCAGGCCGCGCGCGAGATCAAGGCGCACCTCCCGGGCACCGGCGTGCTCATGCTCTCCATGCACGACGACGAGCGCTACCTCTTCGAGGCGCTCAAGGCGGGCGCCTCGGGTTACGTGCTCAAGCGCGAGGCCGACCAGGACCTCGTCGCCGCCGTCCACGCGATCGAGCGCGGCGAGCCCTTCCTGACCAACGCCGCCGAGCGCACGCTCGTGCGGGAATGGATGGAGGAGGGCTCCACCGGCCCGCGCGAGGCGCTCACCCCCCGGGAGGAGGAGGTGGTCAAGCTGATCGCCGAGGCGCACACGAACGCCCAGATCGCGCAGATCCTCCACCTCTCTGAGAAGACAGTCGAGTCCCATCGCGGCAACCTCCTGCGCAAGCTCGGGATGCGCGACCGGGTCGAGCTCGTGCGCTACGCGATCCGGCGCGGACTCGTCGAGCCCTAGCTGCCTTGGGCGACCTCCGCCGCGGACTAGGCTGGGCGAGTGCCGCTGCGACTGCGTCTCGCCTTCCTCCTCGTGGTGGGAATCACGTGCGCGGCGGCGGTGCTCGCCTTCGTCGCGCTCAGCCGCTCGACGCCGGCCGGCTCGGCGCCGTTCCGCGGAGCGATCCGCCCGCCGGGCCTGTCCCTCCCCTCCCTGCGTCTGCGCGACCAGGACGGACGGGCGGTCGATCTCGCTGCGCTCCGCGGGCGCCCCGTGGTGCTCACCTTCCTCTACACGCGCTGCCGCGACACGTGCCCGCTCACCGCGCAGCAGGTGCGCGGAGCGCTCGACGAGTTGGGGCACGACGTCCCGGCGCTCGCGGTGAGCGTCGATCCCGCGGGCGACACGCCGGCGCGCGCGCGGGCGTTCCTGAGCCGCGAGCACCTGAGCGGGCGCATGCACTATCTCCTCGGCTCCTCGAGCGAGCTCCAGCCGGTATGGCGAGCCTTCGGCGTCTCCGGGCAGTCCGCGGAGCAGGAGCACTCGGTGGCGCTCGTCCTGCTCGACCGAGCGGGGCGCCAGCGGGTCGGGTTCGGGGTCGACGACCTGACCGCGGACGCGATCGCCCACGACTTGAGGCTCCTCGAGAAGGCGAAGTCCGGCTAGGCCGCGCGACCCGGCGCGCGCTCCGCGCTGGCTGCCGCGAGGCGGCGGCGGCGGCGGGCGTCCATGAGCGTCCGGCGGCGGGGCTGGGGACGCGGCCGGGCGCGACGGTAGGCCTCGAGGGTCATGCCCTCGGGCACGTCGGGCGGGTCCACGTAGCTCATGGAGGAGGTCATGACAACCCTTCTATCGGCACGTGCGGACGCTTGGATCAGTTAACGGTGCTTCCTTAACGGTTCTGACGGTGTTTTGACACGTCTCGTCACTATTCCTGCGCGTGTACGCCGGTTCGAGGCGCTGCTAGCGTCGCGCTCGTGCGCCCGCCGGTCGAGGACATCGCGGCGCCCGAGTTCCCGCGCAAGCTCCCGTGGGTCAACGCGGCGACGTTGCGCATGAGCCAGCAGCTCGGGCGACCCGTCCTCGTCGAGTTCTGGGACTTCTGTCGCGTGAACTCCCTCCGCACGCTGCCCTACCTCAAGGCCTGGCATGAGCGCTACGAGCCGCACGGGCTGCGGGTGGTCGGGGTCCACGCCGCGGGCTTCGTGCCGTCGGCCGCCGAGGAGGAGGTCCGCGCCGCGGTGCAGCGGCTCGGAATCGCGTATCCGGTCGCGATCGACTCGGAGTACGAGATCTGGCACGACTACGGGAACGAGGGCTGGCCGGCGCGGTACTTGTGGAACGCGAACGGCCACCTCGTCGAGTACCACTACGGCGAGGGCGACTACGCGGGAACCGAGAAAGCGATCCAGAAGCAGCTCGGGCTCGCGGGTGAGCCGCTCACGCCCGCGCTCCGTCCCGAGGACGAGCCCGGCGCCGTCCTCGAGCCCCAGACCGAGGATCAGCCCGGTCCCTACTCGGGTCCCTACGAGGCGGGCGGCGTGTGGGCGGTGCTCGAGGGCGAGGGCAGCGTGCGCGCCAACGGCCGGGAGATCCGCGTCACCCACCCCGGGGCCTACCCCCTCATCGAGCACCCGCGTCACACGCGCGGAGAGCTCGAGCTCGAGCTCGGCACCGGCGTTCGCTGCCACGCGGTGTGCTTCGCGCCGGGACTCCGCTAACCGCCGGACGGGCGAAGATCCGCGTGCCCTCGGTAGCCGAGAAAGCGCTCGAGCCGGGGCGGCCCGGCATCGTCGAGCACCACGCCGACGCCCGGCCAGTACGGGCTCTCGTTCGGGTTTCGGGTGAGGAAGTGGCGTTCGTAGACCCAGTTGCCGGTGTTCAGCAGACGCGCACCCGTGGGCGACATCCACGCCTCGGGCGCGTCGCCCGGCCACGGCCCCGAGCGGTGGGTGTGCCCGAACACGACGTGCTCGGCGCCGATGCCCAGACGGTCGACGACCTCCCCCATCGCCCGCAGGCCCGCGCGTCGCAGCTCGACTCCCGAGACCTCCGCGCGGAGCGGGCCCAGACCGGCACGGTTGAGCGTGGCGATGGTCAGCGCGACACCGGTGCGCAGGGCGCTCGCGCGCAGCGGCCGGTGTCCGCTCCCGCGCGCGAGCGACTGCCAGAGCTGGGCGGAGGCGCCGTGGGCGCCCACCCCCCGGGTGGGCGGGGCGGCCTGCGCCATGGCGTGGATCCATGCGTAGACGGGCGCGAGCGCCGCCTCGTAGTCCTCCACCGTGTCCTCTGGGGAGGGCGGCGAGCCGTTCAGGCGGTGGATCACCCCGACGGCAAGCCGCTCGAAGGTGGGGACGGTGACGTGGCGGTCGAGGTAGTGCCCGTGCGTCGCGTATACGTCGGGGCGCAGCCAGACCCCCGGGTAGGCGGCGCGCAGGCGCGCGGGACGGGCCCAGCGGGCGAGCAGGTCGAGCAGCTCTCCACGCGGCTCCTCCACGGTCTCCTCGAGCCCGAGCGGCCGCGGCTCGGGGGCGCGCGCGCGACGTTCGAGCCACGGCTCGAAGAGGTGGTGGTCGTGGTTGCCGGCCACGAGCACGAGCTCGCGGTCGCGACCGAGCGCCGCGCCCAGCTCGGCGAAGAAGTCCTCCGCCGCGGCCAGGGCCTCGCGCAGCGGACCGTGGCGCAGCTCGAGCGTGTCGCCGAGCAGGACCAGGCGATCGACTTCCGCGAGGGCGGCAAGCAGCGGCTCACGGAGCTCGGGCCGGCGCAGGAGGTCGATCCGCGAGCGCGCCCCCAGGTGGAGGTCGGAGATGACAAGCGTGCGCACCGGCGGCGCACTCTAGGGACGAGTCGCCTCTAGGAGGCCTGGGCGGCCAGGGCCTGGCGGATCACCTTGGGGAGCATGAAGCGGACGTCCTCCTGGACCACCTGGAGCTCGGCGACCTCGCGCGTCCCGCGCCGGCGGAAGAAGTCCACGAGGCGCTGCACGAGCTCCTCGGGTGCGCTCGCGCCCGAGGTGATCCCGACCACGCGCTTGCCCACGAGCCACTCCTCCCGCACCTGTCCCTCGTTGTCGATGAGGTGCGACTCGGTGCCCGACTCGCGCGTGACGTCGACGAGCCGCTGCGAGTTCGACGAGTTCCGCGACCCGATCACGAGCACGAGGTCGCACTGCTGGGCGAGCTGCTTGACCGCAGCCTGGCGATTGGTCGTCGCGTAGCAGATGTCGTCGGTGCGCGGACCGACGATGCCGGGGAAGCGCTCGCGCAGGCGGGCGATGATCGTCCGCGTCTCGTCGACGGAGAGGGTGGTCTGCGAGATGAACGCCACGCGCTCGGGATCGGCGATGTCGAGGCGGGCGACGTCCTCCTCGGTCTCCACGAGCACGATGTGCTCGGGCGCCTCCCCCATCGTGCCCTCGACCTCCTCATGCCCGGCGTGACCGATGAGCACGATCGTGTAGCCCTCGGAGGCGAACTTCTTGGCCTCCACGTGGACCTTGGTGACGAGAGGACAGGTCGCGTCGATGGTCCGCAGGCTGCGCTCGGCGGCGTTGGCGTGCACGCGTGGGGAGACGCCGTGCGCGGAGAAGACGACGGTCGCGTCGGGCGGCACCTCGGTCTCCTGGTCGACGAAGATCGCTCCGCGCGCCCGGAGCTGCTCGACCACGTGCTTGTTGTGGACGATCTCCTTGCGCACGTAGACCGGCGCGCCGTGGAGCTCGAGCGCGCGCTCCACCGTCTGCACGGCGCGATCAACCCCCGCGCAATACCCGCGCGGCGCGGCGAGCAGGAGCTTCTCGGGCGCGATCATGGGCTCGACGGACACCCACCCATCCTACCGTCGGGGCCTTAGGCGCTCGCCCGGTGCTCCAGCTCGCGCACGAGCTCGAGCACCGCCGCTCCGGCCTCTCCCAGGCTCGCGGCCGAAACGTGGGCGAGGTCGTCGCAGGAGCGGTGGAAGCACGCGTAGGCGAAGTCGATCAGGTCGATCGCGGGCACCCCCAACCGCCCAAACGGCGTGTGGTCGTCGTAGATCCCCTCCGCGGTGCGATCGGGGAACGCCCGGGCGACGCCGGCCCGAGCCGCCGCGCCGCGCAGAAGCGCCCACAGGCGGGGATCGGAGCTCGCCTCGCGGGGCAGCGCGAGGCGGCGGTTGCCCACGAAGTCGAGCAGGATCAGCGCCCGCAGCTCGCGCGCGTGGGCGAGCGCGTAGGCCTTCGAGCCGCGCAGGCCGTGGTGGACGAAGTCGGCCTCGGGCACTCCGCGCGCCGCCTCCTCCCCGTCGAAGAGCAGGAAGCGGATCTCAGGCGCGCCGCGCGGTCGCGGCCGCTCCCGCGCGAGCACCCGCGCGAGCTCGATCACGACCGCCGTGCCGCCGGCCCCGTCGTTGGCTCCGAGGAAGCCGGACAGATCCTTCGTGTCGTAGTGGGCGGCGAGGGCAATCGCCGGCCGGCGCCCGGGAAGGGTCCCCACTATGTTGCGCAGGCCGCCCGGCGCGGACTCGAAGCGCCCGCCCGGCAGGCGCCGGCGGAGCTCCTCCCCCAGCCGGCGAAGCGCCGCGGAGCCCGCCGGCCGCGGGCCGAACCCGAGCTGAAGGCGGACGTCGGCGAACGCCCGGCCGGCCTCGAAGCGCGCGGGAGCGGCCGGGCGCCCGTCGGCCCCGAAGAGCCTGAAGCCGTCGAGCGCCACGGCGACGAGCGCCGTGCCCAGCACGAGCTGCACAACGAGCGCGATGACGAGGAGGCGAACCCGCGCGGGCGGGCGTCGCGCGCTCAATCGTTCGCGGTGACGGCCTCGAGCAGATCGGCGAACTTGCGCTGCGCCGCCTCGCGGCGGGTGGGGACGTGCTCGGTCGGGATGCCGCCGGCCGGTGCCTCGTATCCGCGCAGGATCTGGCGCGCGACCGATTGGCGGTGGACCTCGTCGGGCCCGTCGTAGAAGCGGGCCCCGCGCGCGAAGCGGTACATCGCCTCGAGCGGCAGGTCGGTCGAGTAGCCGAGCGAGCCGTGGACCTGCAGCGCGCGGTCGACGACATCGTGGAGCACCCGGGCGCCGTAGAACTTGATGAGCGAGATCTCCTTGCGCGCGGCCCGCGCGCCCTGGGTGTCCATGATCCACGCGGCGTGCAGGGTCATGAGGCGCGCGGCGCTCATCTCCGCCGCCGAGTCGGCGATCCAGTTCTGGACGGTCTCCTTGTCGGCGAGCAGCGAGCCGTGCGC